>PDWJ01003268.1_pt1 | contig 29600 bp, 28 predicted proteins | sample 1430881 | NCBI WGS metagenome assembly PDWJ01 (sample SAMN01162460, study PRJNA174530) | Oral metagenome, whole genome shotgun sequencing project. | biome: Marine environment; feature: Marine mammal; material: Swab sample of the gingival sulcus; isolation source: swab sample of gingival sulcus...
TAATGTGTCTACAAAAAGACTCTTCCCAAATCGCCGTGGACGGGATAAAAATACATATTTGTAACGGTCAACCAGCTCAGCGGCAATGCCGGTTTTATCGACGTACACATAGTTATTCTCTATGATTTCACTGAATGTCTGAATCCCGATGGGTAATTTTTTCATGACGGGCCTCCTGATTTCTGTACTACCTTACTCTCCAGGGAAGAATAGCATAATTACATGAGAATGCAAAGAAATCACTCCTGGCCCTATCCTGATAATATCTTTTTGCAAAAGTACAAAAAACAACGAGCATTCAGGAACGCTGAAACGCTCGTTGTGAAAATATATCCTTAACAGGTTAAAATTATAGAAACTATAACTCAAACCAACGCCAACAGAACGGAGATCGCCGAATCCGGCGATCCCTCCTAACGATGCGCTGGACTTGAAGGCATTAATATATTCCTCATCAGTCAGGTTATCCACAAAGGCATAAATATTCCAGTTGCCATACAGCCAGCCAAGCCGCAGATTGAACAAGTATAGGCATCTGCCTTTTGCAGGGCCTGGGGGCAGAACCATCATAGTAATGCACATTGCCTACACTGCGGGCATCAACCCAGCCATAAAATCCGCCGTGGTGATGATACATTGCAGAAAGACGCAGGATATAACTGGGGGCGCCTTCCACATTCTCTCCATCCAGTTTCCTGGTTCCCAGATCATAGTCATCATACTCGGTATCCATCAGACTGACAGCAGCGCCAAGTTCCAGACCTTTTATCGGCAACCAGGCGGTCTCCAGTTCTGTGCCCAAAGAATGAGCCTTGTCCGCATTATCTGTCAGCCACATATTACCAACCGTCTTGTAAATGTAGATATCGGTAATAGCCATATAACAAGCGGCCAGGTTAAACCGCCATTGGTTGTGGTCGGCCTTGATGCCAATTTCATAGTTGGTTGATTGCTGTGGTTCAAAGGTGTTTTCTTCTGCTCCTCCGCTGGAGGCAAAGGTATTGAATCCTCCGGGCATATACCCTTTGGAAAACGAAGCCAAGGCCGTGTATTTGTCGCTGACAAACCAGGCCAGGGCAATCTTGGGCAAAAAGACATTCCAGGTTTTGTCTATATTGAGAGCGTGCATGGCATTCATGCCGCTTACATCAGCCGGAAACGCCCCCTGTACCGGCAGCATATACAGATTTCCCTGTATTTCCTTGTTGACACGCTGGTAGCGGCCGCCCAGGGTCAGTTCAAACGCAGTTCTTCTGTCCAGGCAGTCAGCTTTGTTTCATGGAACATAATCAAGCCGTCATAAGGCCCTCCGGCTGAATAATCACCATCATTGAAATTAGGCGTAAGGTCACGCAGGCGATGGGTGGTAACTGACTGAACCTTGAACCGGTAAAAATCTTATGAAATAAGTAGATTACTCTGTTTTGTTCGCTTTTTGCATTGTCAAATTTGATTTCCATATGGTTATTGTCGTAACAAAAATATATGTTGTCAATGAAAGGGGGGTACAAATGGCATATCAATGTCATTCACTTAACGAATACGTTTGTAGCAGAAACGGTATCCGTGTTCCATCTATTGGGGGAAGGGTTAAGTTTTTCCATTTTAACGGGTTTGAAATAGGGGGTAAATTCATCTTGGTATGATGCTTTGACCCACTTTATCAAAAAACGTATAAGGACTGAAAAAGAGCGCTTTCTTGTACGGATAAAATCGGTGGATTTCTGTCGGTTTTGATCAATAGAATGTTCTGAATTGATGATTTTTTAATGAAAAAGAACCGATTGACACAAATGATCCGGTTCAAGGCGGCAAATGAACGCACATAAACAAAAAAAATCCCGTTACCGCGCCCTGATTATTTCCATCGGACTCTCGGTTCTGTTTCTTTTCATCGGTATCCTGTTTGTGGAAGGGCTCACGCCGGATGTCCTCTACCGGGGCCTGATGAAACCGGTTGCGCGGCTCATGGGGCTGGTTTTCATCGGTTTGCTGGCCGGCCAGATCATCGAATTTATGGGCTGGACCCGGTATCTTTCGCGGCTGGCCGGTCCACTGTTTAAATTTTCCGGGTTGGGTTCCCGATGCAGCGCCGCGTTCACCGCCGCTTTTTTTTCCGGTGTATCTGCCAATGCCATGCTCATGGGGTTTTACAAAGACGGCCGCATTACCCGGGAACAGATGTTCTTGTCCAACTTCGTGAATCAGTTTCCGGCCTACGTTCTCCACCTGCCCACCACCTTTTTCATTGTGATTCCCCTGACCGGAAAAGCAGGGCTGCTCTATTTTGGCGTCACGTTTTCTGCACTCCTGCTGCGCACGGCCCTGTTTCTCATTTACGGGAATATCAGGGTCCGGGTGTACCGGGATGCGTTTACGGCAGATCCGGATGGATCCGCAGAGAAAACGCAGGGAAAAACCTCGCTGACAGACAAACTGAAAGCGAAAATCCCCGCCCGGTTCACGACGATATTGATTTACGTGCTCCCCATCTACATCGGGGTGTTTCTCCTGCATCGGGCTGGACTGTTTGACTTTATCCAGACAGCCATGCGCCGCCATGTAACGACATCGTATATCCCTGTGGAATCAATCTCTGTGGTCATCCTGGGGTTTACCTCGGAATTCACGGCTGGATTCGCGGCAGCCGGTGCCCTGCGCGATGCGGGGGTGCTCACCCTTCCCCAGACTGTGGTGGCTCTGGTGATCGGCAATGTACTGGCCTTTCCCGTACGTGCCCTCCGGCACCAGCTGCCCCGCTACGTGGGTATTTTTTCACCTTCAACCGGAACCCTGATGCTGCTCATGGGCCAGGGATTCAGGGTTGTGAGTGTCCTTGTTGTCTGTTATTTCTTTTATCGGATCACAAGCTGATGGGAGACTGCCATGGCCCGTAAGCGCAGCCGTCTGCGCACCGGATTTACGACAGGCACGGCTGCCGCGGCAGCCACCCGGGCAGCCCTCACGCTGCTGGTAACCGGGACAGCGCCGGCCCAGGTGCGTATTCCCTTCCTCTCCGAGGGATCGGTACGCATTACACCCAAATCCTGCACGCGGCTATCCGCAGATGCAGCGGTCTGCGATGTGGAAAAGGATGCGGGAGATGATCCGGACATCACCCATCGTGCCATTATCCGGGCAACGGTGACCCTAAAGCCGCATCATACAGTGGAAGTGACCATTCTCGGCGGAGATGGTGTGGGCCGGGTGACCCGCCCTGGGCTCGGCCTGCCAGTGGGAGGACCGTCCATCACCGAAGGCCCGCGTACCATGATTTGTGCCGCAGTCACGGATGTTTTGCAGTCAGCCGGATATCCGGCCCATGTGATCACCCGGATATCTGTGCCCAATGGAGAAAAACTGGCTGAAAAAACCCTGAATCACCGCCTGGGCATTACGGGCGGGATCTCCATTTTAGGAACCACCGGTATCGTCACCCCCCTGTCTCACGATGCCTACCGGGCCACCATTCGGGCAGGGGTTTCCGTGGCAGCGGCGGAAAAAACCGCTGCCGTTGTCCTGACCACGGGAAGACGCACCGAGAAGATGGCCATGGCGCTCTGGAACGAACTGCCGGAACCGGCCTTTATTCAGATGGGCGATTTTGTCGCCTTTAGTATCGCATCTGCGGTGGATGCCGGGTTCACGGATATCCGTATGGGGCTTTTTTTTGGGAAAACCGTCAAGATCGCCATGGGATACCCCCACACCCATGCGGCCAAATCCCGCCTCTCTCTGGACTGGCTGGCAGCGCGGGTGCCAGACAAACATCCGGTGCTCAAACAGGCGGTTCAAACCGCCAACACGGCCCGTCATGCCCTGGGCCTGATCAAGGACACGGCCCCCCAGGTACTGCCCCGGGTGCTCGAGGCGGCAGCTGTGTCGGTCCGGTCATTTGCGAAATCAGACACCGCCTTCCGGCTGGTCCTGTTTGACTTTAACGGGGCCATTCTCACATCGGTGACAGACACGGCAAAGGAGACTCCCCATGCCTGACATTATCGTTGCCGGCACCGGCATCCATCCCGGCCAGCTGCCGCCGCCCCATGCAGCTGCGGTACAGCGTGCAGACATCCTTGTGGCCGGTGCCGGACTGCTGGATCACTTTTCCCATCATCCGGCGGAAAAATGGGAGATCCGTGCCCCGCTGGACACGTTGATCCGCCAGATCGACCAGGCATCCCATACCCGGCAGGTGGTGGTCCTTGCCAGCGGCAACCCCCTGTTCCACGGAATCGGCACCCCCCTGGTCTCCGCACTGGGAATCCATCGGCTGCAGATTCTGGCCAACACCTCTGTGGTATCGGAAGCCTGTGCCCGGACGGGTTTACCCGTGGACCGCACCCCGGTGATCAGCCTTCACCATACGGGGCCTTCCGGTTTTCTGTATCTGCTGACAACAACCGATGCCGCCATCCTGCTCACCTCCCCCCGGCATGATCCAGCCTGGATCGGCGGACAGATGCGTGACGCAGGCATGCACCGGTTCCGCTGCTGTGTCATGGAGCAGCTCGGCCACACCGCAGAGCAGATCCGCTGGATGACCGTCGCAGAGATGGCAGACACCCAGGCGGCCTCACCGAATATCATCGCGCTTGTAGCAGATACGGAGACGCCCGTTCCCTGGCAGCCCATCTCCATGGGTATGCCGCCAAACGCGTTCTTTCATGAAAACAGCCTGATCACCAAACCCGAGGTCCGGGTGACGGCCCTTGCCCGGCTGCACCTTTCAGCGGGTCAGACCCTCTGGGATCTGGGCGCAGGAAGCGGATCCATTTCCATTGAAGCGGCCCCCTTTATCAAGAAGGGGCAGATCTTCGCGGTTGAAAAAAACGCTCACCGCATTGAAAATATCCGGCGGAATATTAAAAAATTCGGCGCATTCAACGTCATGCCGGTGCACGCGACACTGCCAGAGGGACTAGCGGAACTGCCAGACCCGGACCGTATCTTTATCGGTGGCGGCGGCAAACAGCTGCCGGACATACTGCTTTCCGCCATCAACCGGCTGCCGGCTGGCGGCGTTCTGGTTATCACGACCGTGCGCATGGAAAGCCTGTTTGCGGCAAAACATCTGCTGCATCATCACGGCATTCCCTTTGAACTGGTTCAACTTCAGGTCTCCGCTGCCCGGCCCCTGTGCGGGGACCTCCACTTTCACGCCCAGAATCCGGTATGGATACTGTCTGCTGTCCTGCCATCTTCACACACGAGAGGATCCTTATGACCGATCAACGTTTCACCGTGCTGTTTGTGGGCGCCGGCCCCGGAGACCCGGACCTGATTACAGTCAAAGGCCGCGATGCGCTCAGGCAGGCAGACCGTGTGATTTATACGGGTTCTCTGGTGCCGGAGGCACTCCTCACCCATTGCCGGCCAGATGCCCGCACCCTTGACAGCGCCAGCCTGGACCTTGCCGCCATCGTGAATGCCATGTCAGCGGGGTATGCAAACGGCGAACGCGTGGTGCGGCTGCATACCGGAGACCCGAGCCTGTACGGCGCCATTCATGAACAAATGACGCTGCTCAGAAAACAGCACATCCCCTATGCCGTGATTCCGGGGGTGACGGCCGCCTTTGCCGCCGCTGCTGCCCTTGGTATGGAATTTACCCTGCCCGGTCAGACCCAGACCCTGATCCTGACCCGGATCGCCGGCCGTACCCCGGTACCGGAGCGGGAATCCCTGATCGCCCTTGCCGCCCATGGGGCCTCGCTGGTTCTGTATCTGAGCATGGGCCAGGCTCCAGAAATCGCCCGTGTTTTATCCGATACCTACGGCAGCAGCGCGGCCTGCGTCATCGCTGAAAAAGTGGGGCATCCGGACGAAGCCTTTTATCAGACAACGGTTGCAGAACTGCCCCGTCTTGCGGCGGACAAACAGATTGTCCGCCATGCCCTGATACTGATCGGCCCCTGCGTCACCCAGCTGAAAAAACCGGCAGACGCCCAATCCCTGCTCTATGATGCCGGTTTCTCACATCTGTATCGCACCGGCATTGCAGAACCGGGAAAAAAACAGCCATGAAAACACCCACAAAGCGCCATGGCCTGGCTATCTGGACCCTTACCCAAACCGCCGCAGATCTGGGCCGGCGTCTGCAGCAGATGCTGCCCGATGCCAGCCTCTATTTTCAGCAGCGGGATCCATCCGCAGATGCACCCGCTCCTGGCATGCACCCGTATACCGCGCTCAAACCAGCCGTACACAAGGCCTTCCATCAGTACACCGGCCATATTTTCATCATGGCCACCGGCATCGTGGTCCGAATCATCGCGCCGATGTTCATTCGGAAAACAACAGATCCGGCGGTGCTGGTCATGGACGAGGCTGGCGCCCATGTAATCAGCCTGCTTTCCGGTCATCTGGGCGGCGCCAATGCCTTAACCCGCCAGGTGGCAGGGATGATCGGCGCCACGCCGGTCATTACCACGGCATCGGACATCAGCGGCGCACCCGCGCTTGATCTGCTTGCCGCAGCCGCAGATCTGTATGTGGAAACCCCGTCCCTGTTAAAACGGCTGCAGATGTGTCTGCTTGACAACACCCCCTGCTTTCTCTATGATCCCTACGATTTTTTGGCTGCTGACCTGCCAATGGCTGAACGGGTAACCGACACGGCAGGGCGCCTGCCGGCCACACCGGGTATCTGGATCAGCCACACCGAACCGCCGGATCACCCGGAACTTCTGGTGCTGCGTCCTCAGGTCCTGTTTGCCGGCATCGGGTGCAACCGGGGTACGCCGGCACAGGAAATCCTTGATCATCTGGTCCATACCTTCAGCAGCACTGGACAGAGCATCAGGAGTCTTTCCGCCATCGGCACCCTAGACATCAAGGCCGATGAGGCCGGGCTGACCGTTGCTGCGGAAACCCTCCATCTCCCCCTGATCTATTTTGACCGGGAAGCACTGGGCCGTGTTGACACAGTGCCCACCCCATCATCTGTTGTTCACCACCATATCGGAGTCCACAGCGTATGCGAAGCCGCCGCTATCCTGACCTCCCGGAACGGGGAGCTGATTGTGCCCAAAACCAAAACGAGAAACGTAACCCTGGCCATTGCCCGAACCGCCTTGCCGTCATCGGCATCGGCCCCGGTGATATCCAGTATATGAGCCTGCGGGCAGTCGACGCCCTTGCGGCAGCGGAAGTGGTTGCCGGATACACCACATACATGGATCTCATCGCGCCGCTGACCTCTGGAAAAACCGTTCTCGCAACACCCATGCGCTCGGAAATCGAGCGGGTCAACCGCATCCTGGACCAGGCCATGCAGGGGCGCACCTGCGCACTGGTCTGCTCAGGTGACCCTGGCATCTATGCCCTGAGCGGCCTTGTATTCGAGGTCTGCCGGGAACGCAATCTCTCGGTGTTCAAACCGGGTCAGGCAGCTGCCGGCGATGCTGATGGATCACAGATTGAAATTGAAGTGGTCCCGGGGATTCCCGCACTGGCATCCGGCGCAGCCCTTCTCGGGGCCCCACTGATGCATGACTTTGCCGTGATCAGCCTCAGCGATCTGCTGACTCCCTGGGACGTCATCGAAACCCGGCTCGAAGCTGCCGGTGCAGCGGATTTTGTGGTGGTGCTATTTAATCCGAAAAGCAAAAAACGGACCTGGCAGCTGGGCAGGGCTGCGGAGATCCTGGTGAAATACCGAAAACCGGATACGCCGGTGGGGATTGTGAAAAGTGCCATGCGAGCCGATGTGCGGGTGGCAATTGTCCGTCTCACCGATCTTCTGGATGCCTCTGTGGTGGAGGCGTCTGTGGATATGCAGACCACCGTTTTCATCGGTTCGCGCGCATCTGAACGGTTTAGCCAGTATATGATCACCCCGCGGGGGTATCACAGGAAATATGAGTTGTGTCTCAGACAGTCAGGGCGTAAGCGACACTGATGATTTTTAATTCAGCTATATGGAACTTGTTCAGGCATGAAGCGCAAACAGGAGTTTGTCTTACTGCGTAAGGCATTGAAAGCGTGGAATACAAAAATCTTATATATTTCTGAAGAGATTTCTGCAAAAGCCATGTTTTATGTTGAACAGCTACTGAGAAACGAAGGTGCGAACAACACGGAACCCGATGCCCGGCCCCTGGCCAGAGGCGTCACCCCTGCCGCGATCAGCAGACCGGCAGTACTGCGGGTAGTATCTCCAGCTACCGCCCCGGAGCACCCGGTACTTGCCAAAACGCTTTCCTTTGGGATTTCTTTCACTGTACGCCGAATACTTTCCAAATACGTCCTGGCACCACTCCCACACATTCCCGTGCATGTCAAACACCCCCCATGCATTGGGCGGAAAGGTACCCACCTGCGTCGTTTTTTCCCGATAGTCTCCTTTTTTTCCACTACCGTAGGCAACGTTTCCATTGTAGTTGGCCTGATCCGTGGAAATCGTTTCGCCAAAAGAAAACGGCGTGGTCGTTCCCGCTCGGCACGCATACTCCCATTCCGCTTCTGTGGGCAGACGATAGAGACTCCCATCCTCTGAACCTGCGCTCAATTTTTTTAAAAACTTCTGACACCCTTTCCAGGACACCATTTCGACCGGAAGATCATCCCCTTTGAACGATGAAGGGTTGCTCCCCATCACCGCCTGCCACTGGGCCTGGGTCACCTCATATTTCCCCAGCCAGAACCCATCCAGACAAACCTGATGCTGCGGCCCTTCAACCGATTCGCGCCGTTCTTCGTTTTCCGGGCTCCCCATCTGAAAACACCCTTCCGGAATCCAGACAAATGCCATACCCGTTACCGGCTCTGTGAACCCATTTCCCTGAGAAGCCCGCTGCGGCGTCCTAACTTCTGCGGAATCAGATGATGCTTCCGTATTCGGCGATTCCTCTACCGGCGTAAAGGGCGTTTCAATCCCGAAAGACGCCGTAACGGAACCGCACAAAAAAAACGCAAAAAACAACAAGTGAACACAGCGGCTCATTCCATCTGTTCCTTTCGTGAGTTTTTTAAACAAGCCATCCGTTTGTCAGCTGTCAGCCTTCCGTGTAAAATAAATGACGCACATCCGCCGAGAAAGGATCTCATTATCATGTTGTATAAGACTTACAATGTTGGACCCACCTTAACATATCGAAACGACCTTATATGAATTAAAGAGAAAGATATAGCCGAATTTCTAAACATGAGAAGCAGCTATGAATGGCTAACGGAATTTTAATAAAATAAAAAGAAGAATATCAGAGATTAACTTTTATTTTTGGCTATTTTTTAACTATTTCACAGAAAATCACATCCAGCCAGCGGGGAAGGGGTAAAAACAGAATGCCAATTGAAAAGCGGACCTGTCTTGTACACCACATGCAAACACGCACCACTGGCGGTGCGTCTGCCTACAGACGGTTGAGCTGCAGGGTAATGGGTCTGTCTTCCTCTGTTTCACCAGCGAACCGGATGGGGCCCGGACGCCTGAAGGGATCGTCGCCGGGCACAGCGGCCAGCCATTGTTCACGCAGACGCTTAACGATTTTAAATGCACGGGCGTTCAAATCCACCACACTTTTTTCAATCACAAGCGCCATTTTCCCTTTCCGCTCTTCGAGATGCATCAGCGGTGCAATGGGGATTCCCAGAGGCTCCCATTCGGAAAAGTCCCGGTCCAGATTGCGGATGGCCGCCATCTGGCCTGTGGCACCGCCGGCAATCAGGCTGAATACCGTAAGGCCCAGGTTATAGGTGTAGTTGCAGTCAAATTTGGTGGGATCGGCACCCCGGCCGTCATACCCGTAAAAATGGGTCTGGATTTTGAAATCCGGTACAGACTTCTTGAAAATCTGAATCACTGATTCCGGCAGGGGTTCATCCTCCTTGAGGATACCGGCCCGCTGAAACGCCTGAACAAGTGTCTTCCGCGAAATAATCCCTTCATGCACCCTGAGAAAGTCGCCGTCTGCATAATTGGCAAACAGGGCGTCACCGTAATAATCCGGGTCAAGGCCTGCCTTGCGAAGGATTTTTTCGTAATATGCCCGTTGAATCCCCACCTTGTAGGTCCCGTTTTCCCGAAGAATCCTCAGGTAGTCTTTCACCATTTCCATGAGAATTTTGTCTGTCTCCACCTTGGAGAACTGAAAATTGCCATGGCTGTCCCGTTCGAGCAAGAGGCCTTCCTGGAAAAACGCTGGCATGTCATTGAACAGATCGTCATCCCGGGTATTCCAGATGGCGATGGTCTCCCCTTCCCGGGACCGCCTGCCAAGCCGCCTCAGATAATCGAGTTTGTCGTCGAGCTGGGGAAAATCATCATGGAAGCAGGTGTCATGGCTGTTATTGTAGTCAGCGATGATGGTATTCAGCTTGATGATGAAAATCTGAATCTCATTGATGAATTCCAAAATGCCCTCTGGCACCACAATTACCCCGTAATTCTTGCCCACAGCCGCCCGCCTTACAATGGCATCACAGATGACACGGGACAAATGGCGAAGGGTCATGCCGTAGGCGGTATAATCCACAGTATTGGCCGCATTGGCTTTTTCGATCCGGGCATCATCGACATAGTCCGCCAGGTCTTCGCCGATAAAGGTCAGGTTGGCATGGGTCTGCAAGGCAACTTCCAGGGCCAGGTGGCTGGCCACACGCCCCATGACCTTGCAGATGTGCCAGTACTTGACATCCGAGTACGCATCGTTGCACAGGTTGCTGATATTCTGGGAAAAGGCACGAGCCGCCGTGTGGAACCCGAAGGACATGGCACAGAGAATTTCGCCGCCTGCGGTGCGCACCTGAAGGTCGCCATCAATGGTTTTCGGCACCCCGATGACCTGGATACCATCCCCGGCAAGTGCCTGGGCCATAAATGCCGCATTGGTATTGGAATCGTCCCCCCCAATGATCACCACCGCATCCAGCCCCAGCTTGAGACAGGTCTCCCGGGCCTGGGACATTTTTTCGGGTGTATCAATTTTGGTGCGGCCGGTCTTGATCATGGAAAAGCCGCCGAGATTCCGATGCGCATCCACCATTGCCTGATCAATCGAAACCACTTCTTTTTCGATGATCCCGTCCGGACCCAGCACAAATCCAATGACCTGGTTGTCGGGATTGGCTTTTTGGGCAGCATCGTAAATACCGGCGATGACATTGTGCCCGCCCGGCGCCGGCCCGCCGGAAAAGACAACACCGATCCGGCGGGGCCGCTGAAAGGTTTCCCGCAGTGCCGTGTCGCTTTCCCCGGATCCGGCAATAACCTGCACCGTGTTGTCAATGATATCAGGCAGTTGTTTGCGCGTTTCCAGATCAATATCAAACACGTAGTTACCGGCCGTTTCCAGGCGGGTACACGGATAGGTAAAGGCATCGCAGACCGGCGGCCGGTAATTCAGACGGTCTGCTGTATCGGGATTCACATTGGAAAGCAGACGGGCTACTTGGGGATTCTGCATCAGGGGTTCCAGGTCAGCCGGATTCGCTTCAGCCATACTACCTCCGCATCTGTCAGTCAGGTTATTGTTAGTTGAGCGTTCAGGTGAACATCCGCATCCTGGCGGTCATTCAACGGTTGGGTGTTTTGATGGATAGACAGTCTCTCCGGTATTCGGTTACAAAAGACCGCCCTCTCCGTATGTTTCTTCACAACAAAGCCCATGCAGCGATTTTTAGTCGGCGCATTTCACCTCCGAACGATTTCGTCCGTTATTTTTGGCTGCATAGAGTGCCGCGTCCATCCGGTTGAAAATGGATTCGGGAACGCTGTCACCTTCAGCCACCGTTGTCACACCGAGACTGATGGTAATTTTTACCGTATCTCCCTTATGGATAAAGGCGATCTTTTCAACAGTCTGGCGCGTTTTCTCAGCAACTGTCACGGCCCCTTCCTGACCGGTCTCCGGCAGGAGAATAACAAATTCCTCCCCGCCGAACCGGAAAAGAAAATCAACTTCACGGAGCGTGGGCTGAATCCGTTTGATTATCTCCTTGAGACATTTATCTCCGACGGTATGGCCAAACCGATCATTGATTTTCTTGAAATGATCCACATCAAAGATAATCGCGCTGAACGGCGTGTTATAGCGCTGAAACAGGTTGACCAGCTCCTGAATCTTTTTGTCATATGATCGCCGGTTATGGGCGCCGGTCAAGGGATCGGTATACACCTCTTTCTTGAGCGCATCCGCGTGTTCACGGGCGGTCACCACTTCCTGCTTGAGCTGGTTCAGGTGATCCTGAAGATCTCCGAGTTTTTCATTTGTGTTCACGCGCGTCTGCTGATCCTGCTGATATTTCTTCTCGATTGCGTTTTTCATACCCTCCAGAGAGAACGCCACCTTCTGTTTCAGGTCTTCTAGGGTCTGGCTGAGCCGCGTTTTTCCAGCCAGATCATCCAGGTGAGCGTTCAGCACCTGATGGAACGCCCGCTCATGCTCCCAGTCGGCGTCATTGCCGCTCAAATATTCCAGCAAAAAGCTGTCAACATCTGCAACGCGTCTCCAGATCTCTTTCACAAAGCCGGTGACGTACTCCCGTTCAGCAGAAACGTTTTCCGTATAGTCACTGATGATCGCAAGTAAATCGTTGCGAACATCAAGGTAATCCGGCAGGGACCGAATCGCCTGTATGGATCGAGAAAGCATCTGAAGCTTGCCCAGATATTCCTCATCCAGATAGCGCCCGAGACCGTTAATGAGATCCTGATATCCTTCCCGAAGCTGGCTGATAAACCTCTCAACATCCTCGGGTTTGTCTGATCGCAGCAGCCGCCCGATAAATCTGCTTGTTTTTTTGGATTCCGGTCCATCCGCGTCAATTTCAGACTTCAATGCCCGTTCCCGGAGCTGATTGAGTTCCTGCTCCAGACGTTCAATCCCGGTTTCAGATGTAATCTGTTTCTTGAATCGGGAAAACGATTCATTCAACGCCGGGTTTGTATCGGTTCGGCACAGATCAAGCAGGGTGGTGACACAGCGGGTATAGAAGCGATCCGACTGTTCACGCAATGCGCCTTCCTGATTGAGCTGTTTGAACAGGGCGTCCTTCTGAAATTTAAGCGTTTCGATCTCCTCAGACAGGGCCGGTGTGACGGATCCGGATTCGGGAGACGCGGCGTCCGGTGCGGTCTTAGGCTTCATCACTGTCGCTGCCTGAATGGCGCGGATCAACGTGGTCTGTTGTTTCAGTGCGTTGTACAGCGATGCTTCGGTCAGGCCTTTCCCTTCTCTGGAGAGCTGTTTGAGCGCATCAAGGGTTGCCTGGCATATCTGGTTCAGCAGTCCGGTTGTCATGGATTCATTCCCTCATCAGTTACGTATGCCTACTCCTGTTTTTATTTATCACGCTCTGCGGATTTGGCAAGAGTTTCAACGCCGGGTTTTCATTGACAAGGACACAGCCGGATAGTAAGTTGCGTTCGTTTATGATTATTGACTCAGACTCATGTAAAGGAGGTCAGGTATGAAAAAAGCATGTTTAGTGATGGCGGTCTGTCTGATGACCATCGGAATGTTTATCTTTTCAGCTCCTCTGACTGCGGACGCCGGTCGCACGGTTGTGGTGGCAACGGATGCCACCTGGCCCCCCATGGAAATGGTAGACACCAACAAGGAAATTGTTGGGTATGCCATTGATTATTTCACCGCCGTTGCCAAGGAAGCAGGCTTTACGATTCACTTCAAGAACGTTGCCTGGGACGGCATTTTTGCCGGTATTGACACGGATCGGTATGACGCCATTGTGTCATCGGTTACCATAACCGATAAACGTAAAAAAAAGTATGATTTTTCTGAACCCTACCTCAATGCCGGTCAGATTCTGGTCGTACCCAAGACGCTTGGCGGTGTTTCTGTGTTAGCTGACATGAAGGGAAAAAAGGTCGGTGCACAAATCGGTACCACAGGCGCATTCGCCATCAAAAAAACCAAAGGCGTGACCTTGAAAACCTATGACGAAATCGGGCTGGCATTTGCGGATCTCGCGGCCAAGCGGATTGATGGTGTTGTCTGCGACACACCGGTTGCCGCAAATTATGCGCTTCAGAAAGCGGAATACAAAGCTGCTTTTAAAATTGTCGGCAAGCCGTTTACCGATGAATATTACGGTGCAGTCTTCAAAAAGGGCAGCACGGATCTGAAAGCGATGTTTGACAAGGGCATCAAGGCCGTTAAAGCCAAAGGCATTGATAAAGAGCTTGAGAAAAAGTGGCTCCGATAAGAACCCGCGCACATAAACCGGTCAAAATTGAGGTTACGGATGGCGGGGCCATTCCGTCAAAATCAGACGCGGGTCTGTTCACGGCCTGGCGGGTCGCCTTTTTCGGCGCCATTGCCGCTATCCTGTTCCTCATCAACTGGAAACCCGAGCCGTATCTGGAGATACTCAAATTTCTCCCGGACGGCGTCTATGTAACCTTCAAGGTCACGGTTTTTTCTATTTTACTGTCCCTGTTCATCGGCCTTTTCACCGGTCTGGGACGGATTTCTCGAAATCCGCTGTTGAACGGGATCGCCTCCCTCTACGTTGAAATCATTCGCGGTATCCCGCTGCTGGTGCAGCTGTTTTACATCTATTACGCCCTTGCGAAATTCATCAACGTACCGGCTGAAACCAGTGCGATCATGGCCATGGCCATCTGCTACGGCGCGTATATGGGAGAAATCTTCCGTGCCGGCATTATCGGTATTCACAATGGCCAGCTGGAAGCGGCCCTTTCTCTAGGGCTGACCTACAACCAGTCCATGCGGCATGTGATCCTGCCCCAGGCATTCAAGACCATCCTGCCGCCGGTGGGCAACGAATTTGTTGCGCTGTTAAAAGACTCTTCGCTGGTATCGATCCTCGCGGTATCCGACCTTCTGAGACGGGGTCGGGAGTTTGCTTCAGAGACCTTTGATTACTTTGAAACCTATACCATGGTTGCGCTGATCTACCTGATCATCACCCTGTTTTTATCAAAGATCATCAGTATTCTGGAGGACAGATTCAGTGTCGACGATTGATCAGACGCCAAGACCCATTGTATCAGTACGCAACGCAACCAAATATTTCGGATCCCTCAAGGCCCTGAACGATGTATCCTTAGACATCATGGAAAGGGAAAAAATCGTGATCCTGGGGCCCAGCGGATCCGGGAAAAGCACCCTGCTCCGTTCCCTGAACCAGCTGGAAACCATCGATGCCGGATCAATCACTGTGGACGGTCATGCCATCCATGACCCGGCATGTGATATCCGTAAAGTCCGTGAAGAAGTAGGCATGGTGTTCCAGTCCTTTAACGTGTTTCCCCACAAAACCGTCATGGAAAATCTGACACTCGCCCAGATCCTCGTGCGAAAACGGTCCAAAGCAGAAGCTCGGGAAAAAGCCATGATGCTGCTGGAAAAAGTGGGGATTCAGGAAAAGGCGGACATGTATCCGGGTAAGCTGTCCGGTGGCCAGCAGCAGCGGGTGGCCATTGCAAGAGCCCTTGCCATGGATCCGAAGATCATGCTCTTTGACGAGCCCACTTCCGCCCTTGATCCGGAAATGATCGGTGAAGTGCTTGATGTCATGACACGGCTTGCCAAAGAAGGCATGACCATGGTGGTGGTAACCCACGAAATGGGATTTGCAAGGGAAGTCGCGGACCGGATCATCTTCATGGATCACGGAACCCTGGTCGAGGAACAGCCTCCGGAAATTTTCTTCAATAACCCGGAAAATGAGCGTACCAGGCTGTTTTTAAGTCAGATTCTGTAGGCATCCCTGGTTTGCACAGCGGTCATCATTCTTTTTCATCTAGCATGACGATCACCAGCGGTAACCAAGAATGCCGTTTGTGACAGAGGGGGTGGCAACCGCCCCCCTCCTCATTCCCATCCTTGCGCAAGGCGCATGGTGTTGTGCACGGATTCAAGCCCGGCGATGGAAAGCAACCCTTTCTCTTCCGGGTTTTCATCGTTCAATGTGATGAACCGGGAATTGATTTAACACCTTTAATATTAAGGCTGATCAGAGGTCGCGCCTGAAACCGTTGACATTGAAATACAGCGTCATTGATCCGTTGTTGCGGCCCGACCCCAGGACAGCATTGGCATGCGGATGGATGGAGCGTCTGTTTTATTCCCACAGAAAGTCTGGGGAATGAAACACAACGCTTCTGTCAGACCGCCTGCCCGGGTGTCTGCCGCCGTACCTGCCCTATTGCCAGCCCGGTCAGCTGTGCGGTAAAGGCGCCTGTACCCGTTCCTGCTGGCACCGGATGATCGGCAGTGGTCGGGTTGGGGGTGGTGCTCCAGCAGCCCCCCGGCCCGTCACCGGATTGGTCCCGCCGTCTGTCACCGAGGCCGAAACCTCGACTGTGGTTCCGGACCAGGTCCCGGCACTCACGACCGATACCACGGGAAGGGTCGAGGTACACTGTCCCACGCGAACGGCGGACGCTCCGAATCCGGAGAAGGCGTCCAATACCTGCGACCTTCTGTTTTGGGAAAGAATCGGGTGCTTTGAGACGCGATCCCGTAATCGACCAGCGAAGCCAGTTCGTTCACCGTCGGGCACCACGCCAGTCGTCATACCCGCCGAGAGCCAGATTATTGCAGTAGGTCTGGGCCGCTGCCCAGGTATAGGTATCGTCCTTGTTCGCATCGGTCTTCACCTCCCAGACCAGGCCCGTGACATTGTCCCGGGTCATGCACCAGCCGTCTGCCGGCGTGGCCGTGTCCGCAAGCTCGTAGCAGGCAGGCATCCTGACCATAAAAGGCTTCACCGGGTGAGGGGCAGGGAGTGATGACCGCACTGCCATCAGAGCAGTGCGTGATACCGGTTTTCACGAACTGCCCCGCTGCTGCCTCCCGGACACCGGTCCCCATGCCGACCATGAAGACGACCGCCACCATTAACGGCAATCCATTTGATTTCATTGACAGCCTCCTGAATCTAAAGGGTTACCTTTATTTATATTTTCGCAAAATTGAGTAAATTTCTTATCAAAAAAATAACCAATATTTTTTAATTTCTGAAATGTCCAGGAATTATGAACAGAGAGGGAGGAAAACCGTCACAGCAGACACGGATCAACGCTGACTGGAGACCCTGCACATCGTGATGCCGGACGGATTGTTCCTTGGAAACAAGAGGGAGGCCGTATCAAAGGACGCGTTTGAGAAAACTTTCGATCCGTTCATGGTTCAGTTGCTGCGTAAAAAATTCATCCGGCGTTCCCTGTACGAGAAAATCCCCGTGCTCCATGAAAATAACCCGATCAGCCATTTCTCTGGCAAAACCCATCTGGTGGGTCACGATAATCAGGGTCATCCCGCTTTTCGCGAGCGACCGGATCACGTCCAGAACCTCGCCCACCAGTTCGGGATCCAGGGCGGATGTGGGTTCGTCAAAAAGCATGATCTTTGGATGCATGGCAAGTGCGCGTGCGATGGCCACGCGCTGTTTCTGACCGCCGGACAACGTGGCCGGATAGACCTGCATTTTATCCACCAGCCCTACCCGCGTGAGCATGTCTTCGGCTGTGGCCCGGGCAGCTGCCTTGGGATGTTTCAGCACGGTGACCGGCCCTTCCATCACATTTTCAAGCACGGTCATATGGGGAAACAAATGAAAATGCTGAAAGACCATACCGACTTCCGAACGAATGCGCGAGATCGCCGCAGGCGTGTCAACAACGCGGCGCCCTTTTCGATCCGTGACATATCCGCACGCCCTGCCCTCAAGCCAGATATTGCCTTCATCAATGAGCTCAAGGAAATTGATGGACCGGAGCAGGGTCGATTTTCCGGATCCGGACGGTCCGATGATCACCACGGTCTCTCCGGAATGCACCTCCAGAGATACGTGGTTGACCGCTTTCAGATCACCGTATTTTTTTACGATATTTTCAAGTCGGAGGATGGGTTCGCCGGCATCAGCGGACTTCATAGATCCCCACCTTTTTTTCTATATGTTCGAAAATAAGTGTGAACACAGTGGTCAGCGAAAGATAGATCATGGCCGCCAGGATCAGTACGCTGACATTGAAATAGGTATTGAACAACTGGTCAGCGGATCGCATCAGTTCCACCATGGCAATGGTGGATACCAGGGCGGTATCCTTGATCAGGGCGATAAACTCGTTGCCCACAGGCGGCACCAGCCGCTTGTAGGTCTGTGGAATGATCACCCGCCGCATGGCCTGACCGTAGGACATGCCAATGGCCTTGGCCGCTTCCATCTGCCCGCCTTCAATGCTTAAAATCGCACCGCGGATAATTTCTCCCAGATAGGCAGAGTAATTGAGGCCCAGCCCGATGATGGCAGCGGTGACCGGAGACAGAGTGATATCCAGCAGGGCCGGAAGCCCATAATAAATAAAAAACAGCTGAAGCAGCAGCGGTGTGCCCCTGAAAAACCAGATAATAAACCAGTTGATCACGGCAAGCAGCTTAAACCGGCTGATCCGGCCCAGGGCGATCAACAGGCCGCCGATGGGAGAAATGAACATGGTGCAGAGCACCAGGAGCAACGTCATGACCGTCCCCTTGAAAAGGGAGGGCAAAAACAGGGACGCATCACTCAGGAATTGTTTCCAGGCAGGATCCAGGCTTTTTGAAACAGCAATCTTCAGGTTTCGAATTTCCGTATGCTCGGGATAGTGCTTCAAAACCGCTTCACAGATGGAGAGCGCCGCCTCCGGTTTTCCGATGGCCATGTAGAGGCCCGCGACCTGAGAACGGCTCCGCAGATACAGGTCACGGCCTTCTTCATCTCCGGAATTTGCCGGTTCCGGAATGGATAAAAACAAGGTGATACCTGATGGGATATCTCCGGATGCCACGGCATTTGAAGCGGTGCGGAAGATATTGCGGGGTGTATCAGCTGACGCGATGACGGGCAGCATCAGGCACAGGAGAGACAACAGACAGCAAACAGTGGCCTGCAGACGCCGCATCAGACAGCGCCTGCAGGCCGGAAAAGGCGGATTCAACGCATCCTGTGCCGGGTGGGATGAAGCGATTACCACTGTGACGGATCCACAATGTCTTCGGCAAACCATTTTTTGGAGATGGCGGCCAGACTGCCGTCCTTAACCATCTCATCGAGGGTCTTCTGGATCTTGTCACGCAGTGTGATATCGGTTTTCCGGAACGCCACACCAAAGGGCTCCTTGCTGATAAAGCCGGGCAGTGTCTTGTATTTACCCGGACGTTTGGAAATGGTATCGCGGCCCACCACATTATCGATGATCACCGCATCCAGACGACCGGCTTCCAGATCCAGTAAGGCCTTGGGATTGTCATTGTATTCACGGACCTTAGCAGGCGTACCCGGCAGTTTTTTCACTGCGTTGATGGCCGAAGACCCCTTTTGAACGCCAATCACGGCACCGCCCAGGGCATCATAGGATTTGAACCGGTTGTCATTAAACCGGACCACTGCAACCTGGCCGTCCATGATATACGGACGTGTAAAATTCACTTTCTCAGCGCGCTCCGGGGTGATGGTCATCCCGTTCCAGATGCAGTCGAATTTTTTCGCATACAGAGAGTGGATGACACCGTCCCATGCCGTGGGCTGCCATTTGATCCGGATGCCCAGACGTTTGCCGACGGCTTCGGCCGCATCAATATCAAAACCGACCAGGGTGCCGTCAGCAACGCGATATCCCATGGGCGGAAACGCATCATCCAGACCGATCACCAGCTCACCGGCATCCTGAACACGTTTCCAGGATCCGTCGCCGGCAAAGGCGGCACCGGCAACGCAGATAGACACTAGACAACTCATGACGATCAATACAGGTTTCACAGTGATTCTCCTTTATATAAATGGGTATAAAACCGTTAAAAATCGATCTGGATCATACCCAAAGCCGTGTCTGAACACAAGCCCTTTCTGCGGGTTTTACCCGGTAAATTATCCAACTAAATAAAGAGATTAAACGCCTCACAACTAAACAGTACCTTAAAAAAGTAAAACCAGATCCTTACAAAGCCGAAACCGTTTGGATATCCGGAAGCGATTTACCCCTTCCGCCGGCGAACACGCAAGCGGGACTTTCGAAAAAGATGAAAACAGAGAATGATCTGCATACGGACAAAGAGCCCCGAGATCACGAACGGGAACAAAAAACGAAAGGTAAGTGGCATATACTTGGAAATATAACGAAACGAGCTGACATGGAAATCGATGACCGACCGAATGATCCGTTTTTCACTGCTGCAGCCACCATGGTGGATCATGGATATGCGCGGGCAGTAAAGGACCTGCCATCCCCGGTTCCACATGCGACGGCACAGATCCACATCTTCCCAGTACATGAAGAAACGTTCGTCAAGAGCGCCCACATCCTCCACTGCCGTGCGTCTCAGGGCAAGCCCGGCACCGGAAATCCAGTCCACCGGTGTTGTTCGTTTTTCATCCAGAGAACCCGTGAGAATATTTGCCCGCGTAAATCGGTTGTTCGGATAATATTTGCTGATCAGGGAGTTGCGACCGAAAAAACCGGATACGAATGTGGGAAACGCCCGTGCAGAGCCTTGCACGCTGCCATCGGAGTTCAGGACTCTCGGCCCGATGATGCCACCATCCGGGTGCGCATCAAAGGTGGATGCCAGTTCGTCGAAAAATCCGGGCAACAAACAGGTATCCGGATTTAAAAGTAAAATATAGGGCGCCTTGCCCTGATCAATCATCTGATTCACTGCACCGGCAAACCCGAGATTTTTGTTGTTAACGGTGATTGTAAGATGGGGATACTGCGGCAGTTTGGTCTCAAGTGCGGTATCACCAGAATTATCCACCACCCAGATCGGGTAGGTCCAGTGCATCGCACCAACAGCTTCGAGGGAGGCCAGACAGGATTTCAAATAATCGGTGCTGTGATAATTGACAATGATGATATCCATTTGATCCACAGATAGTGTTCCTTACTGAAATCCGATCGATACCCCTATAAAATTCCCTCGGTGCAAACAGGTGCTGTCAGCGCATATACTCATGAACCGGACGGGATGACAAGCGTCTTTTTATCGCTCGCTGCCAGTGAAAGGGAATCCGCTGGGTAATCTTTCTCATGACCGGCAGGTTTCGCAACCTGAGCAATGCGGTCAGCACGCGCTCTTTTTTCGTCTGTCCGGTGTGGTCTCCAGCCAGAACACCCCGTTGTTTATTGATGAGCGCAGCGAACTGATCCGGACCGACGGGTTCTGGTAACCTGGCGGGTGGCAAGGACTCTGAAGGCAGCAGAAAATCAGTTTGATACCTCGGTCCATCCTGGGGCGGCATCTGCCAGCGGTTTTCCCGGCCACCCGCATCCGGGTCCCAGGACGCCCAGTGATCCCGAATGTCTAAAAACAAACTGAGCATCGATGTTACGTCCGCATCCCACTGAAAGATGAATGACAGGGGCCTGCCTGAAACCCGCTCCTGAAACGCGCCGATATCCGGAACCGCCACCGGAACGCCGGCAAACAGCGCTTCACTCAGGGTATAGCTGTAAGTTTCGGGCCAGAGCGCCGGAAACCAGACGATATGCGGATCGATTTCATGGATCAGGGAAACGGCTTCCGCGTAGGCATACGGACCATGTGTTATCACGGAAGCGTCTAAAGCCCGGTACGCGTACCCCAGCAGATGAAACCGGACAGGGGCCCCTTGCTTGGCGGCATACATGGCCACCTGTTCTAAAATATCCGCGCCTTTTTCACGGCTGATGGCCCCCAGCACCAGGATTTTCAGGGGTGCGTCGTCCGAAAGCGGTTTGCGGACAACATCCGGGAACCCGCCGCCGGCCTCCACATCCAGATGCGGCAGCACCTCAAGGGTCACCTCCGGAAAATACGAGTGGATAATGTCAGCAGCTGCGCGTGACGGACAGAAAACACGACGGGCAGCGTTCAGCAGGCGACGAGACCGCTGACGCCAGTCGACGGCGTCCTGAAACCCCGCCGGTGAAGGATAGGCGGCCTCGCAATCCGCGTCGCAGGTATCCAGATGCCCGCAATAGCGTCCCTCCGGGTTGATCAGCGTGGGATTGGCATTGATGAAATAATAGTCATGCAGGGTGATATCAACCGGTACGTCAAGGGCGTTGCCCAGAGACAGCAGGAAATTCGGAACGCCCAGAATATGGTTGACATGGATCTGGGAGATCCGCAGCTGTCTCAGGATCTGTACGAGCAGCGCCCGGTCCTCGTTCACATGTAACATCAGCGGCTGTGCAGCCATAGAAGGCGGAAAATAAAGTGACACGCGCAAGCCTTCCTTGCACGTGATCTGAAACGGCAGCATCTTATCACCCAGTGCGGAGATGAGCTCCTCCACATACCGCTCCGTACCGCCGCCCATGTTGTGGGAAATAAACAGAACTTTCGGTGTAGACGCGCGGGCAAGCTGTTCCAGCCGAACCGCCCAACGGAAGTGTGCAGCGGGATTTTCCCGGATATGGGACTGGATCAGGGCAGGGTAATCGGGATATCGCTGATTCAGCACATTCATGGCATGGGCGATGCGTTTTTTCTGCCGATCACCGAAGCTGGTCCCCCCCTGGTGATACACAAAGGTATCCCCGCATAGATGATGGGTCCATCCGGCAGCTTTCGCCCGCATGCAAAAATCGTTTTCCTCACCATACCCTTTTCCAAAGGCTGCTTCGTCAAACAGACCCACCGCGTTCAGACAGTCGCGCTTGATATACATACAGAATCCCACTGCTGTGGGAATCTCAACGGACATCCCCGTATTCATCCGTTTAAACACCGCATCCATGTCTGCCTCACTCACGCCTTCGGGCAGCGGATTGTCTGTTACCATCAGCGGATAACTGCAGATGGTGGCATTATTTGAAAACGGGGTCACCGTGCCAATGGCGGGATGACTCCAGGCGCAGGCGGACATGCGTTCGAGCCAGTCACCGCTAACACGGGTGTCGCTGTTGAGCAACACCACGTCATGATCTGAAAACAGGGACATGCCATGATTGACAGATGCCACAAACCCTTTGTTTTCAATTTGTTCAACAAGGTGAATGCGATCATCGGATACGGTCATTTCCCTCAACCAGGCGTTCAGTGCCGCATCAGAGGAGGCATCATTCATCAGGATAAGAGATGCCCCGTTGGGGATTCCGGCAGCGAGCACCGACCGGATACACGCCTTGACCGCAGCAAACTGGTTGTAAATGGGAACAATGATGTCAACGGGCCTGGTCATCATGACTGCACCCATCTTCGTAAAAAACGAATCAACGCACGACCGGTGATCCGGTCGTATCTGGCGGTCATGGCGGCAAGGTCCGCCTCCAACTGACCGCATTGTTCGGTTAGGGACCGGATCATGGATTCGCGGGCATGATACGCGGCATTTTTTTCTTCAAGCTGACGATCCCGCTGGCTGACCACGTCCTGGGCATGTGAATACAGTCCTCCGATTCGCATCAGCTCTGCCACCGCCCGCATCCGTTTTGATTCCTGTTCCACCAGCAGTGTTTCATCCGGGCATACCCGGCTGAATGTATCCGGATCTGAAAACAGGGCGCCGTCCGGCGCCGTCAGTCCCCTGTCATACCATACCCGGGCCAGGTGCCGGATTGGATGCTGACAGTCGATCTCAACCGATGCAGCCCGCTGATTCCGGTAGTCGGACCTGACAGACGCAGCGGCTGCCCGGCAGATCTCTCCGGAAGATTCGGGCGCCGCACCGTCATGCAGATATCGGAACAATGCGGTGGTCGCGTTTTCCGGGTCCGAGAGGAGCTGATGATAATCCATCCGGTACCTGCGGGCATTTTTCGTATACCGATCCGCGTCCATCAAATATCGGCACCAGAGGGTGTACGCACTCACCGGGTGCACGTCATCCCGCCGCATCAGGCTTTTTGCGGTCTCATCCGGATGCCTCAACACGAGAACCGGCCGCAGTTCAGCATCGGTCTGTTCGGCATACTGACCCCATAAGGGATACAGCCGGCAGAGCCGAGGATCCTTTACAACAATGTCTTTGGCTGCCGGATAATCGCGTTTGAGAATCGTGTCCAGCTGGGCCAGCGGTGCGGCCAGATGATGGGTGTCAAAAAAAGACGGATCCAGGGGCCGGGGATCATACCAGCTGCGTCCTGCCGCAGTTAACACGGATTCATGCAGACGGCCAATATCCGGATTTTCCCAGTACCCATCCGGATTGATGTCCGGATGCCCGTCCAGCAGACGGTCGCCCGCGCTGATCCCCAGGTGCGACACAAGCTGCGAGACCGCAGAGGTACCGCTTCGGTGCATACCGAGGACCAGTACGATCCGCCGCCCCATCACCCTCTCCTGTTTTCGTTGACCGCCGGTTGTCCGGTATTAACTGCCATTAGCCTCTCCTGCATCCATTCTGTATCCAAAGCGGCTCCAGAAAGGTTCGCACTTTTCGATGACAAGTGCCATCTCTTCCCGGGTCAACACCTCTGTATACCTGTTTTTTTCCGGATGGATCCAGTCTTCGGGCAGGACGATCTGTCCAGCATCCTCACCGAGAAACCGGCAAATACGCTGAAGTTCACTGGTCGGTTCCCGGGTGAACCGTTCATAGGGCACATGCAGCACCCGCTCCGGCCACGCAGCGGTATATTCAGTAAGAATCCGCATGGATTCGGTCCAGTAATTGATCGCGCCTTTCAGGGGATGAACCGGCATGACTTTGCCTTGGAGCAGGCTGGTGACCACATTCAGTGGGTTCCGGTGGATATGGATAAATTTCGCATCCGGAAACAAGCTGCTGATCAGCAGGATCCCGTACACATTCTGGGGTGTTTTATCAAACCAGCGTGCACCCTGTCTGCCGATTTTCTGCGCATATAGATGGGCGTACCCGTTGGCCAGCTCCTTGCGATCCCAGGACAGTTTCAGACAGATCCGGGCCTCGTAATCGGAAATGCCGTCCATCTCTCGCTGCTTTCTGATCGGTGCGTTCTTGATATACGGATGGTCATATCGCGGGGTACCAAAGGGATCGCCCCATCTGAAAAAATGCGTTTCTTCCGGACAGATCAGGTCGGGATGCAACCGGAGTACATCACGCAGCAGGGTGGTACCGGAACGGACACATCCGAGAATAAAAAAAGGGGGTTTTACGTCTGACATCACTGCGGCCTCTTCCTGGGTTCTCTGTTCTTATAAGCGTGGATCACCTCCGCCGTCACCCCCTGAATCCGGGTGGTCCCGTTTTCAACCCACACGGCTCGATCGCAGAGGTCTTTGATCAGTTCAAGGTTATGGGAAACAACGACAGCCGTCCGGTCGGATCTGAGGCGCCGGCGAATGACATTCCGTGATTTTTTCTGAAAATCAGCATCACCGACGCCCAGGACTTCATCCACCAGCAGGATATCCGGATCTGCCTGAAAGGCAACGGCAAATCCCAGGCGTGCCCGCATGCCGGTAGAGTAGGTGTGTATGGGCTGATCAATAAAATCGTCGAGCTCGGAAAAATCGATAATTGCCTCCATTTTCGCTTCCACTTCATGGCGCTGCATGCCCAGCAGCATCCCGTTCAGGACCGCATTTCTCCTGCCGGAAAGATGCGGGTTGAAACCGGCCTGAATGGAGAGCAGCGACACAGCGGATGCCCGGGACTGCACGCTGCCCCGATCCGGAGCCACGATACCGGCAAGCACGCGTAGCAACGTACTCTTGCCTGCACCGTTCCGTCCGATCACACCGAGGGTTTCTCCGTATCGGATATCCAGGGAGACGTCATTCAATGCCCAGAACCGGTCCCGGGAAAAAAGTCCGGAGCGCCGCCAGTAGTAGAGCCCCACATGATCCATTTGCAAAATAGGATCCGGCATCAGACAAGCACCTTTGCATACTGGCGGTCAAACCGGGAAAGAAACATGAGCGCAATACAAAATAAAAATACGGATCCGATAGTGATCAGCAACATCCCCTGCCAGAAAGGCCACTGGTGATTCAGACAAATTATACGGTAGTCACGGATGATCACGGCCATGGGGTTGAAGATAAAAAACGGGCGGATCGCGTCAGGCGCCGCGTTGATGTCAAAAAAAATTCCAGACACGAAAAAACCGAGCAGGAGCAATTTTTCGATAACCTGTCGCAAATCCGGGACAAAGGGTACGACTGCGGCCAAGAAGAAACAGACCGCTGTATTGAAAAAAAGCTGGGTAATCAGCACCAGGGGAAGCGCCAGCCAGGTGGGATGCGGATAGTTCCCGAAGCAAAGGAGCAGAACTATAAAAATAGCAAAAACAAAAGCAAATCGGAAGGTGTTGGACACGACCACAGATCCGGGAAAGACAAATTTTTTTACATAGACCTGCCGGATCAGGCCGGAACTGGCGGTAATGGCGGCTGCGCCGTTGTTCACCGTGCTCACAAACCATTTCCAGGAAATCAGTCCGCAGAGCAGAAACGGCACATAATCGGGCCCGCCGCGCTGGAAAATAATTCCGAACACCATGTAAAAGGCCCCCATGTAGATCATGGGTTCCAATAGCCACCATAAAAAACTGGCATAATACCGGGCGGATTCGGCTTTGAGCTCAGACACTGCCCGGTAAAACATCAGATCAACAGAACTATTTATATTCATTAGAAAAATCACACGCCACTGACGTGTCCGGCAGCGGAAAATCCAACTGGAGACCGCTTTGAATCGTTAACCCACCAGGGGATGCGCCCCCTGTCGCCACCCGTTTTTTCGTACCCGGGCGACCCATTCGACCGAGACATCTATATCGAATGAACGCCGGAAGTGCAAGACCGGCAACGCGATCACCGTGATACAGTTAGAAAAACAGGATCGGATTTTGATACTCTCTTTTCATGAGAAATAAGGAAGATGATTCCTTTTCATTTTCAATAAATTATGCTATTCTATCCAAAAGGAAAAGGCATTACAGACATCAGGAGACTCTGCCATGAAAAAACTTCCCATCGGGATTCAGATCTTTCAGAAAATTCGGGAAAAAAATTATATCTATTTGGATAAGCAGGAAAACTTTGCCGTCAGACCATCCAAGTGTCAGCAGCCGGAATCCTTCCAGGTATTTTTGCGTCGAATGATCAAATACACGGGACAGTAATTCCACTTTTTTGGAACGGTTTCGATCGTATGGTGAATCCTCGACGCTTCGAACCTCTCAAGAGGAGAGGCCCCTTTTGTTTTTGTTATTAAAGCCTTATTGAGCATACCTCCAATTTTAAGCCGGAAGAAGTACGCGTTGATTCGCCCACGCTTTTCATCCTCAACCGTTTGATTTTCAAGAGGGCATGCGGTATCATTTATTTGACAAGGCTCCTTTTTTTGCATGGGCAAACAATAAAAGTAGAATCACCTGCAATGCGGAATGGTTACTATCATGAAACAGGATATAAGAAAGATGCAACCGGAACAAAAAGAATCAATCCATACTGTTACCCGAAAGGGCAATTGTTTTGAAGACCAAGAGCGTATAGGCAATTTCCTGCGGGTTGATGACTATATCGCTGAAGGACTCCAGCAACTTGTAACCATCCGTCCGGGGCTGCATGTCGCCATCTGCCGGAGCAATCCCGCAGTCATGCCCTATTACAATTTTGATGAGGAAGATATGCCTGTGGGATTTGCTTTCTTTTTAAGCGGCAAACTGGAAAGCACCCTGAACAGGGGGCAGGGTAAAAAAACAGTCTCCATACTGAATCAGCGCGGAAGCAATACCGTCATCTGCCTGAACGGGGCAAAGGGTCATGGCCGGTTTCTGTCCCATGAGATTCAGGATGTACTTATGATCATTGTTGATCCCCGGATGTTCTCAGACCTGATTGCCGAAGAACTGGGCAACCTATCCAAAGACTGCCGCAGTCTTTTGCAACAGAGAAAATTTTTTTCTTCCCTGTCCATGAGTAAAGCAATGCACAATGCGGCGGCCCGCGCCTTTCATCATCCATATCAGGGCACAGCCGCCCGTCTGCATCTGGAAAGCTGCGGACTGGAACTTCTGGCTTTGCAGATGGACCGGTTTTCCCAGCAGGCCGCATGTCAGGAAAAGCCGTTGTGCCGGGCTGATGAAGAACGGATTCGCATGGCCGGGGATATCCTTGTCCAGAAGATGGCCGCTCCGCCAACCATTTCATCGCTGGCCCTGCAGGTGGGAGTGAGCAGCACCAAATTAAAAAAAGGATTTAAGCAGGTTTTTGGAATCACCATCGGGCAATTCCTTTTACAGCACCGTATGGTCTGCGCCAGAGAGCTGATTTTGAACCGGGAAACCGATGTGACCCAGGCTGCCTTTTTCGTGGGCTATTCCAATGTCAGCCATTTTATCCGCTACTATAAAAAGACCTTTGGCGTTACCCCCGGCTGCCACAAGCAGACAAGGGACAGCCGCATATTTCCCGGCATAAAGTAACCAATAAAAGGGCTGGATGTCTTTGCCTATTTTTATTCGAATTTATTTGTAAATTTATGGGACACCGCTGTTTAACTGCATAAATTAGACAGGGAGAGCCGCCCGATCGTCAGCGCCTGCTGCACGCTAAAAAATAGTATCATGTCCCTGGAATATGATGGTGCGGAATATGGGAAGGACTTCTCTATTGAAAGACAGCAGGCAAATCTCTTGAACCGTGCAGAATGCGTATAATTTCTATCAGGCTGGCCTGATAGCGGTAATAAATCATATAGTTTTTATAAGGAAAAGCTAATATTTCCCTGTCAAGGTACGCTTTTGCCGTGCCGATTTCCGGAAATGCGGCAAGATGATCCTTGCAAAAAAGGTACAGTTTATCGAGGAAACTATCAGCACGAGCCAGACTAACCCGGGCAATGTACAGCCAGATGTCTTCAAGATCTGCAATTGCTTCCGGGGAAAAGACAACCTTTCTCATTGGCTGATCTTTCCTGTGCCCAATTTTTGCCGCCCTTTTGTTTTAATGGAAGTGAAAAGTTCTTCTGTCATTTCCAATCCGTTGCCCTGGTCCAGGGAAAAAACCCCTTTTTGAATATCGGTTTTGAGGGCCTGAGTCCGGCTTTCAGTGAGATCGTCCCGTGATTTAAGGAGGCGCAAGGCTTCTCGGATTACTTCACTGGCAGAGTTGTATAATCCGCTTTCAACTTTTTTTTTCACAAGGTTATCAAGTTCTGGCGTGAGTGAAACATTCATTTTGTACCTTTAATGTTTGGGTTAAATTTTTTTCATTCTCAGAATATCTCCAATAACAATGATTGTCAATTTTTGTTATCGCATCTTTGAAAGAAGATGAAAATTTACCCTTATGCCGCTCGCTAATTTCCTGATTACAAGATGTAAGGCCCTCAATTATAACATTGGCAAAGCAATCCCTGAAGCGTATTAGACGTACGCCGCAAGGGAATGCGCCTTACGGCAACGCCGCAGGTGGTATTGTAGGTGAACCAGGCCCCCGGACTTGCTGACGACAAGCAATAATAGTATATATAATCTTAGGAAGATAAAAAAATGAAAAAGTAAAATGAAAGAAGAGCTGGACGGAATACCTCAGGAGAGCCGCTGATACGCGTATCGTAAAACCCATTCACATCCTAACATCACAGTAAGAGGGATAAAGATCTTTTTTTCCCTGAAAATCTTTTTCGCTTTTTCAAACTGGGGGTAATCATCACCGGTTAAAAAACGAATCACAATATTTGTATCAACTGAAATCATCTGCCTT
>PDWJ01002125.1_pt1 | contig 29595 bp, 28 predicted proteins | sample 1430881 | NCBI WGS metagenome assembly PDWJ01 (sample SAMN01162460, study PRJNA174530) | Oral metagenome, whole genome shotgun sequencing project. | biome: Marine environment; feature: Marine mammal; material: Swab sample of the gingival sulcus; isolation source: swab sample of gingival sulcus...
GGAGAGGTACAACAATCAGGAAAAGAAATAGAACTGAGTCTGACGGGCTTGGTGTCTAAGTGAAAATGAAATCTGTCTCATCCATGTTGACACGCTCCGTATCTGCGTAATAGGCAACTCTGATACCCTTGACTCAGTAAGCATGGATAAAAGATTCTCATTCAGAAGCTCAGTAAAGTAACTCCAGCACCTGAGTGCCGGAGCTGCTTGTTCGATAAAGCTTTTCAAGGTAACCTGACTATATAGAAAAGCTACTGAGCAGATAGTGCATCTTCATAGGAATCAGCTTGAATCCCATTGACAGACCACTATTACCATTCGAACAAGTTATGTTTAGCTTAGAAACGGTGAAGTCGGGCCGGAAAGATTATTCTGATGTTTATGCTTACAGGTTTCAGCATTGACGATACGCTAGTTTTTCTATTCCGTATCAGCATGGACAGGAAGCACTTCCCACACGAAACATGAGCCACTTTCTATGGGAATGCTGGAGAAAGAATAGGTTCTCCATTCGCAGTCCTCTATTCTGATGTCGTAGAATCCGCCTGTAACTTGAAAGATGGCAGAGCTGTCCGGTGGAAGAATGGAGAGACCGAGAAGATCAATCCACTTGTCCCGTCCTGATTCTGTAACCCATACAAAGTAGAATTCTGTTTCTGTGCAGTTGCATATCTCAACAGTTGCGCTTCCACTGTCAGCTATGCTCAGAACAGCAAGCAGTGCAATCAGTATTGCAGATAATCTCATTCCTGTGACAGCTCCTTTCACAGGCTGGTACCCCAGGAGAGCTATTGAGTTCCAGAGGTTTTCTCAGATCATGGAAAGGCTTATCCTCTTCCTTTCCAGATCCACACCTGTGACAGTAACATTTACTCTCTGACCGGCATGAACAACCTCTGACGGATGTTTTATCCATTTCCTGCTGAGCTTGCTCACATGTACAAGACCATCTGTATGAACACCGATATCCACAAAGGCGCCGAAGTCTGTCACATTGGTAACTATACCTGGAACCTTCATGCCCTCTTCCAGATCATCAATTGTGTGTATGTCTGCAAAAGAGAATATCTCAAAAGAGCTTCTGGGGTCTCTGCCGGGTTTCTCAAGCTCATCCAGTATATCATTCAGCGTGGGAAGACCTCTGGTTTCTGTGATGTAGTTATTCAGATCAAGTCTCTTTGCAAGTTCCGGTTTTTCCATAAGGCCTGTTACAGTTGTGCCTGCGTCAGCAGCCATTTCTTCCACCACACAGTAGCTCTCCGGATGCACTGCGCTTGAATCCAGAGGATTTGCCGCTTCCGGTATTCTTAGAAAACCTGCACACTGCTCAAAAGCTGAAGGGCCTATACCTGGAACGCTCAGAATCTGGGAACGGCTGCTGAACCCTCCTTTTTCCTCTCTGTATGACACCATGGATGCTGCCCTGGCAGGACTGATTCCAGCAACTCGCCTGAGAAGCTCTGCACTTGCTGTATTCAGGTTGACCCCTACTGAGTTCACGCAGGATTCAACAGTATCATCAAGAGCGGCTTTAAGCATCTTTTTGTCAACATCATGCTGATACTGCCCTACCCCTACACTGCCTGGATCAATTTTAACCAGTTCAGCAAGAGGGTCCTGCAGTCTTCTCCCTATGGAAACAGCACCTCTCACTGTCAGATCAAGTTCGGGAAATTCCTTTCTGGCAATCTCTGAAGCGGAGTAAATGGAAGCCCCGCTCTCGTTCACCATAACAACAGGAACACCTGTGTTCAGCTTTCTTATAAAAGCCTCTGTCTCTCTTCCTGCAGTGCCGTTGCCCACTGCTATACACTGAATACCATGCTTCTGAATAAGCCTGTTTACTTCAGATGCAGCTTTTTCAGCTTTTCCGGTATGGGGAAAAATAGAGGTGTGTTCAAGCAGTTTCCCGTTCCTGTCCAGACATACTGTCTTGCAGCCTGTTCTGAACCCGGGGTCTACCGCCATAACTGCCTTTTCTCCAAGAGGTGCCGCCATCAGAAGCTCTCTGAGGTTAACTGTAAATACTGAAATGGCATCTCTGTCAGCTTTTTCCTTCGACCAGAGTCTTATCTCTGTCTCCATCTGGGGGCCAAGAAGTCTCTTGAAGCCATCTTTCATGGCTTCCATCACCTGCTCTCCTGCAGAATTGCCCTGAAGAGGAAAGCTGCGCTTCATGATACGGAGAACTGACTCTTGATCAACCTGCACAGAAAGGTTCAGAAACAGGTCCCTCTCCCCTCTGCGCATTGCCAGCACCCTGTGGGAAGGAGCTTGTGACACCTTTTCAGACCAGTCAAACCAGTCCCGATACCTTGCACCTTCCTTTTCCTTGCCCTTTATAACTTTGCATACAAAAACCCCTGTACGCATGTAAAGGTTCCTCACACAGGATCTTACCTGGGCATCCTGAGTCACCTTCTCAGCTATAATGTCCCTGGCACCTGCAAGTGCTGCCTCCACATCAGCAATACCCTTTTCAGCATCAATGTACGCAGCGGCCAGTCTGCCTGGCTCTCCCTGCTGCTTCAGAATCTCTTCAGCAAGAGGGCCGAGGCCTGCTTCCATTGCCTTTACAGCTCTGGTGCGTCTTTTCGGTCTGAATGGAAGGTAGATATCTTCAAGTTCCGCAAGGACAGATGCCTTCTCCAGCCTGTTCTTCAGTTGATCTGTAAGGAGTTCCCTCTCCTCAAGTGATGCAATGATGGCACTCCTTCGTTTTGCAACCGCTTCATGCCTGTGCCAGGAGTCTCGCAGAGAGGTAAGAATCACCTCGTCCATTCCTCCGGAAACTTCTTTTCTGTATCTGGCAATAAAGGGAATAGTGGCCCCTTCATTCATAAGTGCCATTACAGCTGAGACTTTTGACTGATTAAGCGCAAGTTCCGATGAAACAATTCTGCAGATATCCACTTTCTCTCCCTTCATACAGGCGGTGAATATACGATTTTTGCATTCACCGGTGCTTTCAGGCTATATTCGGGCACTCTTTCAACCCAATCCATTCAAGAACGGAGACATGAAATGTCACGGGATTACAATCTCGAAAAGATCAGGAACATAGGGATAATGGCCCATATAGATGCAGGCAAAACCACTGTGTCAGAGCGTATCCTGTTCTACACCGGAAAATCCCACCGGATCGGCGAGGTCCATGACGGTGAAGCCACAATGGACTGGATGGAACAGGAACAGGAGCGGGGAATCACTATTACCAGTGCCGCAACCACCACCGAGTGGAAAGGCCACCAGATAAACCTCATTGACACACCTGGACATGTTGATTTCACCGTGGAGGTGGAAAGAAGCCTGAGAGTGCTGGACGGAACCATTGCCCTTTTCTGCGCAGTGGGCGGAGTTGAGCCCCAGAGCGAAACAGTATGGCGACAGGCTGAAAAGTACAGCGTTCCCAGAATAGCCTTCATCAACAAGATGGACCGTTCAGGAGCAGACTTTTACGGAGTTCTCAAGGAACTCCACTCAAGGCTCAACGCAAACGCAATTCCTATTACAATTCCCATTCTCGGTAACGACAGGGAGTTCCTGGGAATAATTGATCTGGTTGACAACTGCGCAGTCTACTACGATGAGGCTTCAGGGGGCATGAAGTACGAGGAGAAACCCATACCCCCTGAAATGGAAAAGACAGCAGCCAGGCAGAGACTCATACTTATAGAAAAGGTCAGTGAGGTAAACGAAGAGCTTCTGGACAAGTACTGCTCAGATGAAGAAATTCAGAAGGAAGAGCTTTCCCTTGCCATAAGAAAAGCAACCCATGAAGGTCTTGTATGTCCGGTACTCTGCGGTACAGCTTACAGGAACAAGGGAGTGCAAAGACTGCTTGATGCTGTGGTTTCATACCTGCCCTCCCCTGTTGACCTTCCCCCTGTCAGCGGAAAAAGCAGGGACGGAAAGCTGGAACAGAGGCAGCCTGGTAATGAAGGGCCTCTGGCGGCTCTGGCGTTCAAGGTTGTAACCGACAAGCATACAGGTAAACTTATATACACAAGGGTCTATTCAGGGGTTCTTGAAGCAGGTACCCATGTTCTAAACTCCACCACCGGCAAGAAACAGCGTGTGGGAAGAATTCTCAGAATGCACGCCAACAGGCGTGAAGCTGTGGAAAGGCTCAATACAGGGGAAATCGGAGCTGTGATTGGCCTTTCAGATACCATTACAGGTGATACTCTCTGCAGTCCGGATGAGCCTATCATTCTTGAAGCCATCGAGTTCCCTGCACCGGTACTGAGCACTGCGGTAAAGCCGGTGAAGAGGCAGGACAGAGACAAGCTTACAGATGCACTTGCCAAGCTTGCTGAAGAAGATCCCACATTCACAGTGGAAACAAACGAGGAAACAGGCGAAACGGTCATCTCAGGCATGGGTGAACTCCACCTTGAAATTATAGTGGACAGGATCAAGCGCGAATTCAGCGTGGAAGTTCAGGAGAGCGCACCTCAGGTTGCATACAGAGAAACCATCAACAGCTGCATTGACTGGAACGAGAGATACAAGAAGCAGACAGGCGGCAAGGGTCAGTTCGCACATGTTATTTTCACCCTTAAACCTCTCGCTGCAGGGATGGGCTTTGAGTTCCGCAACGAGGTAAAAGGCGGCAACATTCCAAAGGAATACATCCCTGCTGTGGAAAAGGGCATGATAGACGCAATGCAGGAAGGTGTCTACTGCGGATTCCCTGTGGTTGATGTTCAGGTAACACTCACAGACGGCTCAAGCCATGCAGTGGATTCATCTGAGATGGCATTCCGTACATGCGCCAGAAACGCTTTCAAAAAGGCATTCATGAAGTGCAGCCCGCTTCTTCTGGAACCAATGATGTCTGTTACAGTAGTCAGCCCTGAAGAATACTCAGGAGGAGTATCAGGCAGCATCTACGAACGCCGTGGAACCATTATGTCCATGGAGGCCCGAGGCAATGCCAAGGAATTCAAGGCAAGGGTTCCCCTTTCGAATATGTTTGGTTATGCTACTGACCTTCGCAACTCCACCCAGGGCAGGGCTAACTTCTCTATGCAGTTCGAACACTATGAGGCTGTACCTGTTTCCATCGCCGAAGATATTATCAAGGAAATAAGGAAGAAGTGAAGATCCTCTCTGAGGCTGCAGCAGTAGGTGTCGGCGGATTTGCCGGCGCCGTTGTCAGACACTTTGTAATAGGAGTTACCGGCAGCACAACAGGCATTATTTCTGTGAACCTTGCTGGCTGTCTGCTCCTTGGTTTTCTTACAGGTGACTCGAAACTCACCCTCTTTCTTGCAACAGGGTTTCTTGGGGCCCTAACAACCTTCAGCGCATTCAGCGGCCACACGGTGAAGCTTTGGAACGCAGGGGAAACCACCACAGCGGCGCTTTTCATTCTTGTTAATGTGTTTGCCGGAATAGCAGCTTTTGTCACAGGCATGGGCCTTAAAGGAAAATTCTTCTCCTAAACTCTGGAACTGTAAATAACATGCCTTCCTTTCCTGCTGCAGGAGAGTTTCTTCAGAGAAACAAGCCGTTTAAGAGCCTTCTTAACATTGAGATCACCATAGTTCCTGAACTTGCCCAGTATTCTGGATTCTGACTTGCCTGAACTGCAGAACTCCAGAATCTCACCTGTGAGTATTCCAGCCCCTTCAGGCAAACGCTTGACAGGAATAACAAAGGTTACCCCTGGATTAACAGGATCTGTAGTAACTCTCACTTCATCTGGAAAAGCAGCAAGGAATTTCCGAAGAGCGGTTCGTATCTTTCCGCCGGTTCCACCTGAACCGTACCCATGCACCACTGTGAATCTGGAAGTATATCCCCTGCCTGCCAATGAATTGTAATGACTGACAAAAATCTCAACAGCTTCTGCAACGGTATATCCATGAAGATCAAGGGACATCGGAATGAATACTCCTGAGACTGCTGGGGATTAGAGATTTAATCTCTCTCAGTAAAGTTGCATAATTCAATCATAATAAAGACAAGAAAAAACTGAAACACTTGTTTGATTGGCACAAAGAAAGAATCTTTGTTACTCACACGACTATACTCTTTTGTAAACCTTTAGCGGAAGAGGTAAAGAACCTTGCTAGGCCTAACTAATGCTGGCCAGGGAGGCCGCACTTAACAGAATTGAGTACCTTTCGCTTGATGGAGAACTGCTACCGTCAAGTATGATTCAGAATGTGCAGTTTGCATTGCCGGTAGACAGAGTTTTGCTGTATTCTCACGCATATTTGATGATGGAGTTGTCTGGACAGGTTGGTAATGTTTATCAAAACAGATGTTCCTGAACAGCAGGAAATCCAGGTCGCTGAGAGGTTGTACTAAAACTCCAATACCGATGTAGCAACTGATTCTGCCATACCCTTATGTGCCACTAACAGAATGATACATCCTTTTGCAGCAAGCCGTTGAAGCCCATTGAGGAAGATTCTCTCAGAAGCAGGATCTATCTGAGATGTGGGTTCATCCAGAAGCAGAACCTTTGGATCCCGTAAGATTAAACATGCAAGGGCAAGTCTTTGTTTCTCTCCACCGGAGAGATTTGCTCCAGCTTCTCTCAAATCTGTGCTGAAGTCCATATGCTCACCTAATCGATTTATCAGTTTCATTTCAGTCAGTATGGATTCCAGCTCACCATTGCTTACTTCTCTGCCTGCAAGAAGCTCAACATTCCATTTCAGTGATCCTGAATAGAACCGTATTTCCTGTGGGAGGAGAGCTGCATCAAGTCCGAGAACCCGTAACCCCTGAATCTCATCACCATTCAGTAAAACCCTTCCCTCCTGCTTTTCATGAATCCCGTAAAGTGTTCTCAGAAAGGTTGATTTTCCACAACCACTGGGCCCCTTGATCAACAGAATTTCACCTGCGCATAGCTCTCCGGAAAGGTTGGAGAACAGGGTTTTGCTGCCATAACCGCCAGATAGATTTGAATAGCCCAACGAAGTGACTTCTGTTTTCTCCAGCATAGTGTATTTCTCATCTTCAGGAAGACTTAATAACTCACCCAGGCGTTCCTTCTTTGCCCTGTAACCCTGGAGAGACCCTATGTGACTGGAAAAAGATGTAACCCTTGTGAGCAGAAGAATCAGATAGCCAAAGAAAGCAAAAGCTGATTCTGCACTGATTGCCTTGAGTAAATCAAAATGAGATGCAATGTTGTTAAGTAGCGTAATGGACAATATTATATATGTGAATATTGTTAATATTAATAGTGTAACCTTCCAATGGGCATCAAGGTTGACTTTCAGAGTCTTAGACAGATTCCTTCGTAGATTGGAGAGCATTGCGTTCTCTATGCCAAGCGAGCGTATCTGAAGGTGAGAACTTACTATATCCGTGGATACTGAATTGAAAGCGGCCCAGGACTCTGACGCATTTTTCATCAGACTTTTACCGTAGCGCAGCATAATAAGACCAAAGGGGACCCCAATACCTATTACTACCACTAATACTACTGTAAATACAGGAATAAGATACGCTAACATGACTATTGAAGCTAAGATCAAAAGTACTGAAGCTAGCGCTTTTCCTATACCTGAGGTATAATAACTTGCTATTGAATCAACTTCATTTACCGCTAACTGATTCGCAGCTCCGGTACCCAGTTTAGATATACTGTCTGCCGAAGAACGAAGAACTTTACCCATTGATTGACTTATCCAGTACTTAGTAAACTTACGCGCATATAGATGACTGATCATCTGCTTCAGCAATTAAAACAATAACATTCCGTAAAGGACATAAGCAGTACTTTGAAAGTCGTCCAGCGACAGTGACTCAACTCCATTTGTAACCATTGAATTATGAATGGATGTTCCAAATACAAGCGGAAACAGCCCCGTTAGAAAGACCTCACAGAGAGACAATATATGATACAGAGGCAGGAGCAGCTTAGAGAGTTTAAGTGATTGCTTATCAATATTATGCATAATGACTCTTGTTTTTCCACAGCAATTCACGACTTTGATACCAAAGCATATCGACAATAACATTTTAGTATGTCAAGAATATAGCTTCCACAGAAATTATGCAACCCCCTTCTGCATACATATTTTGTATCTCAAATCCTGCACTGTATGAATGAAAAAGGGATATAAATTTTAACTGCTTTTATGACATTAAACACTGGAGGTACTTTTTTATAATGTGCATTCTAATATCTGTAATTCAAGCCGCAAAGAGCGTTTTTCTTATCTCAATGGCAAAAAGCTATTTTGGACAGGAGTGCTTCAAAGGATAGAAGGCAGTTCAGCTTCTCTGTAAAGCTAAACTGTTTGCAGCTTTATTATTACCTGGCTTTACTGCTCCTGCTCTTCATCCTTGTAGTTTCGGTCAAGGGTAACGGTGAAGGTGGTACCTGCATCCGGTTTGCTTTTGACACTTACCTTGCCTCCGTAGAGTGCGGTGGTTTTTCTGAGAATGGAGAGGCCGAGACCGCTGCCCAGAATGTTTTTGGTTTTTTCGTTCTTTATTCTGACGAATTCTCCGAAGAGCTTGTTGACCTCTTCCTCTGTCATGCCGATGCCTGTATCTGAAACCGAAATCGTTATGATGTTGTTCTCTTCAGTTATGTCTATGGTGACAGTGCCATTGTCTCTGTTGTACTTCACTGCGTTTGAGATCATGTTGTTGAGGATGATCTCAAGTTCGCTGCGGTCAGCATTAAGGTGGAGTTTTTCAGGGGTGTTTGCGGTGATTGTGATGTTTCGCTGGTCAGCATCAGGCTTCATTGTCTCAATTGACATTTCGGTTACTTCAATGAGGTCTGTGTCTTTGAGTTCCCTCTTCTTCTGTCCTGATTCCAGTCTGGTCAGGTCAAGAAGGTCGTAGATCAGCTTACGCATTCCTGTGAGCCTTATGAGGCTCCGGTCTACCACCTTCCGATAAACTTCAGGATCGTTCATTCCTGTGCCGTCTCTGAGAAGATAGAGGTAGCCTTCTATGGCCCCCAGGGGAGCCTTGAGTTCATGGGCAAGAACGCTGATGAACTGGAACCTTACTCTTCTTTTTTCGCTCTCAAGGGCTCTTGCCTGTCGCAATGCCATCAAGTGCAGTACTGCCTGTCTTACTGAAACCTTCAGTTCACCGGGAGTGAACGGTTTAGGGAGGAAGTCGAAGGCACCCTGCTTGGTGGCTGTGATGGCAGTCTCAATTGATGCGTATGCGGTAATCATTATCACCATAATGTCCGGAGCATTCCCGTCGATCCACTGGAGAACCTCAATCCCTGACATGCCTCCCATCATGTTATCCAGAAGCATCAAGTCCGGCTGGTGCTGTTTTATGTGATCGATGGCGTCCTCACCTGAAGGTTCTTCATAGAGTTCAAGGGTTACTTCCTGATCATTGTCCGTGGTGACTTTGAATTTTCGCAGGGCTCTCTTTATACCGCTGCGCATTCCGTCTTCGTCGTCTACGATGAGTACCTTCAAGGTGAGGGCTTTGTCCATCTTACTGTCCGATCCTCTCAAGAGCCTCTTGAATCTGCTCGAATCTCACAGGCTTGGAGAGTACAGCATCTGCTGATATCCACCCGCCGCCATCGTCTGCCTTGGGAAACTCTATGCCTGTTTCACCTGTTACATTGGTCACCATGATGACCTTTGTGTTCTGGTCGTTTCTCTTGAGTTTATAGGCAAGAACAAAACCGTCGTCGTCATTTTCCATCATAAGATCGATTACGGCAATCTCAGGAGTGTACTCCTTGATTATCTCCTCAGCCCTGGTGCGACTTTCTGCTGTTATTGTCTCATAACCTCTTGTTACGAACATCATTTCCATCTGCTCGCGGAAATCAGGGTCGTCGTCTACGATGAGTACCTTGGTGTTCATCGGTTTCCCTTTCAGCTTTCAGGTTCTCTTCTGGGAAGAGTTACCGTAAATGTTGTTCCTGTGGGACCTTTTTCAGGGTCCGCATTGGATTCCACTTTAATCTGGCCCCGGTGCATCTTTACAATGCCGTAGGTTACTGCAAGACCAAGACCTGTGCCGGAACCCCGCTCCTTGGTTGTGAAGAAGGGTTCAAATATCTTCTTTACATTCTCTTTCGGTATACCGGGACCGGTGTCGTTCACCTCAATAATTATTTGGTTGGCGTCTCCTCCGGTCCGAATGGTAAGTATACCCTTTTCCCCCATTGCCTGAATAGCGTTACCGGCAAGGTTGGTTATAACCTGTGCAAGCTGGTCCTCATCAACATCAGCCATAGGGTCCATACCATCGCTTATAAACTCCAGCTTTATGGTTTCCGGTCGTTTAAGCACCCTTACAGTCTTCTCTATAAGGTCGGGAACATTGGTCATGCTTCTGGTAACCTTTTTCTGCCTGGCGAAGTCAAGAAGACCTGCCACTATCTTTTTACAGCGGTCAGCGTGGACAGTTATGGTCTTCAGGTCTTCCTTTAGCTCTTCGTTATCAGGGTTCTCATCCATGAGAGTGTGGGCATACATGAGAACAACTCCCAGGGGATTGTTAACCTCGTGGGCTATACCTGCTGCCAGCTGTCCCATGCTTGCCATCTTCTCGGCGTGCTTCAGAGCAACCTTGGTTCCTGCAAGTTCGTCGTTCTTCTCTGCAAGTTCGTCCACTGTGGTCTTGAGCTGCTCGATTGCGTATGGAAGACACATCTCGCTCTCTGCAAGGCCTTTAAAGATAGCAACTGCGTGCTCACGGCATGTGCTGTACCCGCAGGCTCCGCAGTTCAGCTCGTCCCTGGTTGTGAACTTACCCATTCTCTCCAGTATTCTGGTTATCTCAGATTCACTGGGAGTTATGAGCCTCTGGTCACAGGGTTTGAAAGATCTGTCCAGATTCAGGTTCTTGCATCTTTCAAATGCGATGTTCCAGTGGTTGAAGTTTATCTCTTTCATGCTCTCACGAACAAACTTGCTGACCTTTGCCCTCCTTCTGAAGAGGGGAGCGGTGCTGGTCATGCCGGGACCCATTATGCAGCCCTCGCAGCACAGAATTTCAAGAAGCCGGGCTTCCATATCTCCTGACTTGAATTCTTTCAATGCCTCAATGAATTCCTGCTTGCCGTCTGCTGTAACTATCTCTCCTGAAAGAAGGTCTTCTTTCATGTCTGCAGCCTGAAGCATTCCTCCGTTGATAGGGAAAAGAGCTCCCAAACCTGGTGTAGGAGGGTTGAAGTCACTGTCCTCAACCTTTTCAGGATCAATACCCATGATAGAGATCAGATTGCGAAGCTCGGCGAAGGTGAGGCTTGCATCCACATCTGTGTCACTGTCTGCTTCAGCTTCGCCCTTCTTGGCAACACATGGTCCGATGAAAACCACCTGCAGGTCGTCTCCGTAGAGATGCTTCATTACCCTTGCCTCAGCAACCATGGGACTCACTATGGGAGCCAGACTTGGAATGAGTTCAGGCATGTACATCTCTACATAGTTCACAATTGCCGGGCATGTTACTGCTATGTAGTTCTTATCAGGATTCTCCTGAAGAAGTTTTCTGTAGGCTGCTGCAACCAGATCAGCACCGAAGGCTACCTGGCTTACTATTTCGAAGCCGCAGGTCTTTATGGTTCCCACTAGCCTCTTTGCCCCTACTCTTGGAAACTCTGCAGGGAAGCTGGGGGCAACTATCGCCGCCACCCGCTTCTTTGTTCTCAGTATTTCAAGTACCTTTGCAGTGGAGCCTATGGCTCTCTTGGCATCCCTTGTACATACTTTGATACAGTTACCACATCCGATGCACCTGTGTGGAATAACCTCTGCCTGTCCACTCTTTATCCTGATAGCCTTTGCAGGACATTCCCTGACGCAGGTGTAGCACACTCTGCATTTATCTGGAACGGTCTCTACAAGGGGTATACGAGACATTCTACTTCAGAACCTCTCTCGTTTCGTACTTGGTGTGAAGCATCTTGTGGGCTGCATGGCTGCCTGGCTTATCCAGATGATCTTTGTACAGCTTCTGAATGGAAGGGTTCTCGTGGGATCTTCTGAGGCTTGCTCCTGCATCAATCTGGTAGAGAGCCTGCATCCTTGACCTGATAGCATCTGAATCGTTTGAGAATGGCTGGCCGCCACCTGCAATGCAGCCCCCTGGGCAGGTCATTATTTCTATGAAGTGATAGGTCTTCTTTCCATCTCTTACGGCTTCCAGTAGTTTTCTGGCGTTACCAAGACCGCTGGCTACTGCCGCTTTCAGTGTAAGGTCACCTATCTTCAGCTCAGCTTCCTTTATACCCTCAAAGCCCCGAACACCCTTGATGTCAAGGTTCTCAAGCTCTTCTCCGGTAATCATTTTGTATGCGGTTCTTATGGCTGCTTCCATTACGCCGCCGCTGGCACCGAATATTTTACCTGCTCCTGACCTGTCACCGTATGGGTTGTCTGAAGGCTCTCCGGGAATACTTGCCAGATCCATTCCGAACATCTTGATGACTTTCGCAAACTCTCTGGTGGTAAGCACAGCGTCAACATCTCTTACCTTGCCGTCCCTCATAAACGGACGGTCGCACTCGAACTTCTTGGCTGTGCAGGGCATGATAGATACATGGAAGACCTTTTTCGGATCAAGCCCCTGTTCCTTTGCCCAAATCCTTTTTACCACAGCTCCAAGCATCTGCTGGGGGCTTTTGCAGCTGGAAACATTGGGCATAAAGTCTGGAAAGAACTGTTCCATGAACTTAACCCACCCTGGTGAGCAACTTGTGAACATTGGAAGAGGCTTGTTGTTTACAACTCTGTCCACAAGCTCCGCAGCTTCTTCCATGATTGTAAGATCGGCACTGAAAGAAGTGGGGAAAACATATTCAATACCCATTCTTTTCATTGCACCGTTCATTTTGTCAACGATGTCGGTTCCAGCCTTGATACCGAAATCCTCAGCGATGGAAACGCTGATAGAAGGAGCGTGCTGGGCAACAACGGTAATCTCAGGATCCTTGAGAGCAGCAAGGAACTCTGCTGTGTTGCTCTTCTCGGTAAGGGCACCTGTGGGACAAACCATGATGCACTGGCCGCAGTTGATGCAACTGGAAACATTCATACCCTCTTCAAAGGCGCATCCGATGTGGGCTTTGCTGCCTCTGCCGATAAAGTCAATGGCGCTCACGCCCTGAATCTCTTCACAGACTCTTACGCACTTGCCGCAGAGAATGCACTTGTCCGGGTCTCTGACAATGGAGGGACTTGAAATGTCCAGATTGTACTGGGATTTATCGCCTGAATATCTGCGCTGCCTCACTCCAAGCTCTTCGGAGTAGTTCTGCAGATCGCAGGAACCGTTACGAACACAGTAAAGGCAGTCATCAGGGTGATTGGCAAGAAGAAGTTCCACAATAGTCCTTCTTGCTTCCAGAGCCTTGGGGGAATGGGTGTGAACACTCATGCCTTCCCAGGCAGGAGCTGAGCATGAAGGAATGAGTTTTCCTGTTTTGGTATCCTCAACCACACACATACGGCATGCTCCAGTTGGAGGAAGCCCTTCAATGTGGCAAAGGGTTGGTATTGTTATGCCGGCTTCCCTGGCCACATCCAGAATGGTCTGTCCAGGGGCTGCCTCAAGTACTTTGTCGTTTACTGTAATCTTCATTTCTTTCCTCCCCTAGCTGACATTCACTGCGTCGAAGGGACAAACCTGCTCACAGGCTCCGCATCCGATGCACTTGTCGGGAATGATGTAATGGGGGGTCTTTCTGGCTCCCATAATTGCCTCTGCAGGACACTTCTTTGAGCAGAGTGTGCAGCCTTTGCACTTATCTGCATCTATACTGTACTCAAGCAGATCTGTGCAGACACCTGCAGGACACTTCCTGTCGAAAATGTGTGCCTCGTATTCGTTGCGGAACCATCTGAGAGTACTGAGTACAGGGTTGGGGGCTGTCTGTCCAAGACCGCAAAGACTTGTGCCCTTGATTACTTCGGCAAGCTTCTCCATGTTGACGATTCCCTTGAAACGCTCAAGAGCTTCTCTTCCGGACTCTCCCCTTCTGCCTCTTGTGATGGATTCAAGCATCTCCAGCATTCTTCTGGTTCCTTCACGGCAGGGAATGCACTTACCGCAACTCTCCCTTTGAATGAAGTCCATGAAGAACTTGGCCACATCCACCATGCAGGTGTCCTCATCCATAACAACAAGACCGCCTGAGCCCATCATCGCGCCGAACTTGGTAAGTGATTCGTAGTCTATCTTTATATCCACATGCTGTGAAGGTATGCATCCGCCTGAAGGTCCGCCTATCTGAACAGCCTTGAAGGCTCTTCCATTGGGCACACCGCCTCCTGCTTCAAAAAGGATATCTCTCAGGGATGTCCCCATTGCAACCTCAATAAGGCCGGTGTTCTGAATCTTGCCTGACAGTGCAAATACCTTTGTTCCTTTGCTGCCCTCTGTTCCAAGAGAGTTGTACCAGCTTGCTCCTCTGGCAACGATGGAAGGTACATTCGCAAATGTCTCAACATTGTTGATTACAGTGGGCTTTCCAAAGAGACCGCTGACAGCAGGATACGGAGGCTTGGGACTGGGCATTCCCCTCTTGCCCTCAACTGAGTGGATGAGAGCGGTTTCTTCACCGCAGACGAATGCTCCTGCGCCCATCTTTATTATAAACTCAAGATCGAATCCGCTGTCCATGATGTTGTCACCCAGAAGCCCCCATTTTGTGGCGTCTTCCAGGGCATCCTCAAGGCGCTTTACTGCCAATGGATACTCGGCGCGGATGTAGATGTAGGCTTTTCTGGCACCGATGGTGTATGCGGCGATCGCCATACCCTCAATGAGCCTGTGCGGGTCACCTTCGATTACCGCTCTGTCCATGAAGGCGCCAGGGTCACCCTCATCGGCGTTGCAGATTACATACTTGCTGTCGGCAGGTGCCTCCATTGCAAAACGCCACTTGCGGCCTGTTGGGAATCCGCCGCCGCCTCGGCCTCTCAAACCGCTCTCTTCGATTTCCGAGCAGACCTCTTCAGGTGTCTTGCTGCTGATTGCACGGGTAAAAGCCCTGTATCCGCCTCTGGCAATGTACTCTTCCATGGAACTGGGATCAATGATACCGCAGTTCTCAAGAACCCAACGGGTCTGGGGGCCGAAGAATGGGTGCTCATCCATGAACAGAACATTATCCCATGGAGTCTTGTTTTCAGCTCTGAACTGAACCATTGCAAGATCCTCAGGGGCGGTTTCGTTCTTTATTACGCTTTCGAGAAGGTTCTCTGTAACATCTTCTGTAACAGTCTTGAAGGAGATGCGGTTGCGCCCTGGAAGCTGAATGTCCATGATGGGCTCAACAGCACAAAAGCCAACGCAACCCACCTCTATAAGGTCAGCGTCAACGCTGTTCTCTTCAAGCCAGGCTTTTGTCTTCTCAAGTGTCTTGCCTGCACCTGCACCCAGGCCGCAGGTACCTGTGCCTATGAATATAACAGGCTTTGCAACCGTTTCCCGTCTGAGTTTTGTGAGTTCTTCAGAGGTTTTAAGGGTGTTTTCGTCATAACCCAGCCATTCAGGCCTTGGATCGTGACATTCACATTTCCCGCCGCAGCAGACGTGGGTGTTCTCTGCCATGCTACTCCGCCTTTTCTCTGTATGATTTGATGAGGGCCGGGACCTGATCGGATTCGACCCTTGCGTGGAATTCACCATTTACGGATATCACAGGTGCAAGCCCGCAGGCACCTATACATGCAACCACTTCTATACTGAACTTTCCATCACGGGTGGTGCTTCCGGGTTTTACGCCAAGTTCATTAACCAGAGCGTCAAGTACTGAAGCAGACCCCTTCACATGGCAGGCTGTTCCTCTGCAAACCTGAATGTGGAACTGCCCCATGGGCTCGAACCTGAACTGGTTGTAGAAGGTTGCCACACCGAAGATTTTGCTGGCAGGAAGCCCAAGAACTTTGCCTATCCTCTCAACAGCAGGCCGTGAGAGGTAACCCTCTGCTTCCTGCACCTTCTGAAGCACCGGAATGAGCTTGTCACGCCCGGCGCCTTCGTAGTTATTAAGAATCTCATCAACTCTGTCCATCAGTGATTGTTCCCTTCGGCTGTGTTTCTGGCGAAATAAGATACTTTTTCCAGTGCTGAGGTAACGTCCCTGTTCTCCAAGTGGACCCAGTCAGGCACCCGAAGAGGGACTGGAGCGTAGTTCAGAATACCTGTTACACCTGAGGCAACCAGTTTGTCTGCAACCAGTTGAGCTGAGTCTGCAGGTACTGTAAGAATCGCAACTGAGATTCTTTCCTCCTCAACCACCTGCTCAATACGGTTCTGGGGATAGCAGCGCACACCGCAGATTATTCTGCTGTGCTTCTTCTCGTTGTTGTCGAATGTGGCAACAACATTAAGCGAAGTGCGTCTGCCCCTGAGAAAAGACACGATAGCCCTTCCAAGGTTACCCATACCTACAAGTGCCACCCGTGTAGGCTCGTTGCCATCAAGAACTCGTGCTATACTGGCTGCAAGATCTTTAACCATGTAACCCCTGTTGGGACTTCCTGAGTATCCTATGGCCATCAGGTCACGCCTGACCTGTGCAGGAGTTACGCAGGCAAGTGCGGCAAGCTGATGGGAGAAAAGGCTTATAGTGCCTTCTTCCACCCTTACCTCAAGCAGCCATCTGTAAAGGCTGAGCCTTTCGACGGTTTTATCAGGTATCAAGATTAGCCCCATTCGCATTCGTGTATTCCGTAACGCTGTTACTGATTTCACAGCAAGTCAAAAATACCCACTGGATTCATTCACTGTCAAGCCTTCTCCGGAGACGGTGCGAAGCCCTGTATAGTGTTTTTTTAACCTATTCAATGATGGTCTGTCCGAAGGAGGTTAATCAAGCAGAAACAGCAACAGATAATGATACCATAGAACAAGGAACGAGTCAACTCATAATTTTATAATAAATACTATATGAAGATACGATGAATGCAATCAATGTTCAAGCCTTGCCTTCAGCGATCCTGCATCTATGCCTTACCTGCTCGGAGGATGTTAGTCTATCAATGGGATTCAAGCTGATTCTGATAGCAAATGGATGTACTATCTACATCAGAAACTTTATAATATGATTGTGTTTATGAAAACTAATTATATTTAATAAATATCTTATTATATTTATATATTAATCAATCCTGTGCGCCGGCAATTCTTTAGAACTTGCAGCCAGTCATAGCGTTATAACTCTTATGGATCGATACTAGATACTGTTACTCAGAGGAGACTTTTTGAAATGCAGAGATAGCAGTATAGCTGCCAATACATATCTATAGAATATAATTATTGATGTATCACAAAATGCCTAAACTCCCATACCGCATACTCTAAACCTTTGTAATAATGATATATAATTATAGTTAAATTATTTATGAAAACTTGATACTTAGTGATTTCAGAAGAACACATTTCAATACTACCAGACGACTCTGGCTCCTACAAGACACAGTGCTGAATGGTTGTAAATCAGATAACCTTCAGCATTCTCAGAGTTCTCCCCTTCCAGTGTGATTCGGGTTATCTTCCCTGTCTCACTCTGAAGCTGCATTTATGGAAGGAAAACACATTCGTGAACTGGGATATCCTTATAAATCCATCAGCCTGCGCAGGCAGTGCAGGAAGGCACTGGCCTTCTGTCAAGGAGGAGCTTTCTTCAAGAGAGATTACCTTTACTGCACATTTTACTGATGCGCCTGAGAGAACAAGGAGTATCATCGCTGATATTGCTTCCAGAGGCGCAAGGGCTGTCGCGGTATACGGAGGCGACGGAACCCTTTCTGATGCTGCTGCAGTGCTCTCTTCACTTCCATCTCCCCCTGCGCTTGCTGTACTTCCTGCAGGTTCAGGAAATGACTGGGCCAGATCCATAGGGCTTGAGCATCCGGATATTACCTCTGCTCTTGAGGTTATGAAAAACTATTCCATCTCATTGGTGGACACGGCTGCAGCAGTTTGGGAGAATGGAAGCCGTTTTTTTCTGAACTCCTCAGGTATAGGGCTTGATGCTATAGTCCTTCACCGCGCTTTAACCATGAGAAAATACATTCCACTGCCAAAGCTTTCCTACATTCTCTCCCTTGCAGGTTCTGCTGTAAAGCCTCCGGTTCTCAACGGCAGATTTACTGTGGACGGAGAAGAGTTCTTTTCAGGAAGTTTTCTGACATTCACCGTAGGCGTAGGCTCTTACAGCGGAGGTGGAATGCGACTCTCACCTGCTGCAAAACCTGACGACGGTCTGCTTGACGGATTGTGTCTTACTGAGATGGGATTATTAACCATTATGCGTAATCTCGGCAGAGTGTTTGACGGCACCCTTCACTCTACAGAGTGGGCAAAGCCTGCACAGGGAAAGGTACTAAGGTTCGAGAACAGTAATCCTGGAAGTTTTCTTCTTGAAGCTGATGGTGAACCTGTACCCATCGGAAACAGCAGGTGGCTTGAGCTTCATGTAAAACCGGAATCTCTGAGGGTGGTTACTCCTGCATCTACTGAAGAATAAACCTTATAACATCCTCAGGTGTCTCTGCGAAGTTTCTGGCTCCGGCACTCTCCAGCTCATCTCTGGTGCAGTTGCCCCAAAGAACTGCCACATGCTCTGCTCCTGCAGAATTTGCTGCCATTATGTCCGGTTTACCGTCACCTACCATAACCAGCTTCTCAGGTTTCACACCCAGAACTTTTCCAGTCTGAAGAAGCACTTCAGGGTCAGGCTTTGCCGGTTTTCCAGGCGCTGAGCCCAGAACGCTCTGAAAACCGTAATGAGCCATGTGTTCAGCAACTATCTGCCTGAGACCTTCTGTGGGTCTGTTGCTGAGAACAGCTGTCTTGAGGCCATTTTCCTCAGCTTCTGCGATAATCCTCTCTACTCCGGGAAAGCAGCTGATTGCATCAGCTGAGGACTTTTCATAACTGTCTGCAACTTTTTCACAGAGGATTTCAATGCTGGATTCAGGAACTCCTATGTTCCGCAGCAGCTGTTCTATGCCATAGCCAACTGCATGCCTGATTTCATCTTCTGTCTTTGGTTCCATTCCTGTTTCTGCAATAACGGAATTTACTATTTCAGTTATAGCCGGCACACTGTCCAGAAGGGTACCATCCATGTCGAAAACAACTGCTTCGTATTTCATATTTCAAATGCCTCCACAGGCTGTGTGTATGTTGAACAGACCTCAAAGCATTCTCAAATATGCTCCCTGAAGGTCACCTGCCTCCTCAGGCCGCCACAGATCACTCTGCGACACATCCTCTCCTGATACCGGTGATATAATTATAAGGAAAGCTGAATAAGAGCTATACACAGACGAGTGTGCCCCGTCTCCGCCGTAGATGTTGATTTCCGAATAACGCAGCCTGCATAACTCGAAGCCGATGCCGCAAGGGGCAACTATGCACCGGTTAACCTGCCCAATTCGGGAATAGCCTGCATAAAGCCCCTGAAGCATCAGAGGATCATTTTTTCCAGACCAAGTAATCAGAAAAGCAGGCTCTATTCCATTGGACCGTCAGAGCCGGGCAAGGCTGCAGCATTCATCGGAACTTCCTGGCAAAGAGTGTTTTCAAGTATGTTTAATTTTTCGTAAACAACAGCAACTCCTTTTCACAGGGTACTGTTCCTGTTATTGTAATTCAACAACTAAACAGGAGGTCAATATGCCAGGAAAGTTCCTTGATGCTCTTACAGATGAAGAAAAAACAAAATTCCTCACTTTCTGCGAGAAGAAAAAATTTCAGGCCAATCAGGAAATAATCAGAAAAGGGGATAACGGAAGGGAGCTTTTCCTTATTGAGAACGGTTCTGCTGCAGCAAGCGACAACTGGGACGAAGACTCTGTACCGCTTGCCATATTCAGTGAATGGGATGTATTCGGTGAAATGTCATTCCTTGAGGGAATCCCCCGTTCAGCAAGTGTCATAGCAACTGAAGACAGCGTTGTTTACAGAATTACCTGGGACAGGTTCAATGAATTCCTTGAAGTAAACCCTAAAAGCTCTGTAAAGCTCCTTCTAAAATTCACAAGTATCCTTGTAAAAAGGCTTCAGTTCATTGACGATGCCTTTACCACCATTGCAGTGGCAAATCGTAACATGAAGAAAAATGTCATTGAAATGCGAAAAGCTCTTAAAGGCTGACAATTAACATACTGCACCAGCGGCACTTCCTTTTCAGGATGTGCCGTTTTATTTGCATCATTGGTAAGGTTGATTAATTAGTGAAATTTACAATATATATTTATGTTTAGAATGATAGCTTTCCATGGCTATCAAATAAGCTAATGCCATTCATCAATTTACTCCATTGCCTGATTACAGTTATGCCCTTTAGCCCATGAACCGGCTTAAGCAAATGCGGTAAAAGGCTAACCTTAAGGCAAGTCACCCTCAAACTCAGACTGAATGAATGGTAAAAAGACTACAAACAAGCTGTTTGCAGCTCAGGTATGTGACAACCTGAAGTGAACTGACCAAGAGGTATTGAGTTTCATGAAAAGTGTTAGTATGATAGCGCCTGTGTTCCTGAAGAAGCTATAACACTTAACAGCGCAGGTGGGATATGAGAGACAGAATCCTCGGTCTGGACAGACAGACCCCCCTTCTTGACGGTTCCACCGTCACTTATATCAATCTTGACAACGGAGCGAGCACACCTCCTATGATGGACTCTGTTGAGGCTCTGGAGAAATTCATGCCCTATTATTCCAGTGTTCACAGGGGTACCGGATTCAAGTCCCGTCTCAGCACAAGAGTGTTTGACGAAACCAGAAATATTCTTGCAGAGTTCGTAAAAGCTGATCTTGAAAAAAACACCATAATCTTCGGCAAAAACGCCTCAGAAGCCCTTAACAAGCTTAGCCATGCACTCCCCCACGGCAAGGAATGTGTTGTGATGACCACTCGTATGGAACATCACTCCAATGATCTGCCCTGGCGGGATCACTACAAGGTGGTTCATGTTGATGTTCTTCCAGACGGCAGACTGGATGAGGAAGACTTCGACAGAAAACTTGCTCTTCACAAGAAAAACCTTGCCCTTGTGACAGTTGCCGGTGCTGCGAATGTTACAGGTTACCTTCAGCCTATTCACAGGCTTGCCCGAAAGGTTCACGAAGCCGGTTCCATGATTCTCATTGATGCTGCGCAGCTTGCTCCCCACAGGGAGATAAACATGCTTCCAGACCATCATCCTGAGCACCTTGACTTCATTGCTCTGGCAGGCCACAAGATGTACGCTCCGTATGGAACAGGATGCATTATTGGCCCTAAAAAGGTTTTTATGACCTGCGCCCCTGACTACAGCGGCGGAGGAACGGTCAATGTAGTTACACCTGACGAGGTTTACTGGGCAGACCTTCCGGACAAGGAAGAAGCCGGCAGCCCTAATGTTCCCGGTGCAATTGCCATGGCAGCCTCAGCAAAAGCTCTGATGAAACGAACAATGAAAAAAATTGAGGAACATGAGGTCCGTCTTACAAAATATTCACTTAACAGGCTGAAGGAAGTACCTGGAATGACTATCTACGGTGAAAGTGATCCGGAAAAGCTGGACAGAGTAGGAGTCATACCTTTCAATGTTAAGGGTATCCATCATTCTCTGCTTGCTGCCATTCTTGGATACGAAGGCGGAATCGGTGTGAGAAGCGGCTGCTTCTGCGCTCACCCTTATGTTGTTACTCTTCTCGGTCTCACCGATGAAGAAGCAGAGGCATGGAGAACCGACTTCCTCAACGGTGACAAGTCAAAGATGCCTGGAATGGTCCGTATGAGCCTTGGATGCTACAGCAATGAAGAAGATGTAGACAGACTTGTTGCAATGCTCAAGAAGATAGCTGCAGGAGATTACTCAGGAGAATATGAAGTTGTCAGGGAAACCGGCGAATACATTCCCAAAGGCTACATCGAACCCTTTGACGAATACTTTACCTTCTAGTGTCCTGTCAAACCTCAGATGACGGATTCTGCTTGTACTTATCTGCCCAGGCAGCGTTGCAGACTCGGTTACATAGCCTCCGGCTATGCGCCCTCACCTGCGCCTCACCTGAACAGATAATAACTGCGCATACTCTCTCTCTGTAACAGCTAATAGGGTCTTTTCAGATTCTGGAAAACTGCTTATCTTCTGAATACAAGTTTCACAAAAGTCATAAATAATCTAGAGAAAGATTTATTTAAGACTTCTTTGCTGCATGAGCTGTAATAATCTATTTTTAGTCAGTTATAATAAGCAGGTTGATCCTGAGTGCCTTTTGCCTCCCAGGAATCAGTGCTCAAGCTCTATTGCGAACTGATGTGATACGGAAGGGACCTGCATTCGCAGATCCCTTCCATACAATGTTTTACCTGAGAACAGTCATTCTTGATACATGTGTTCCAGCAGGCGAATCAACACGAACCATATAGAATCCGCTGCTTAAAGAGGATGGAATATTCCAGTTGAACATATGTGAACCTGCAGCCAGATCACCGGAGTACAATTCAGCAACTGCTCTTCCTGAAACATCATAGACCTTTATATCAGTATGGTTAGCCACAGGAACATAAAGAGAGAAAGAGGCTTGTTCTGTGGCAGGATTCGGAGATACCGCCGAAAGAAGAGTCTGGAAATCTTCTACAGCAGCTGTTGTGTTCTCTGCAGTGGTGGAAAGCGCTGCCTGAATTGCCTCGTATATATCCACCCTTCCAGCACCGTAGTAGTTGTCTTTTCCTGCAGCTCCAAGATCAACAGCAGTAACCTCAAGAAGAGAATCTATCTGAGCTACAGTGAGGCCTGGATTAGCACATATCATAAGAGCCATGCAGCCTGCAAGGTGCGGGGTTGCCATGGATGTGCCGCTCTTTACGGTGTATCCGTCAGGATCAGCATAGTTACAGCTTAAGATATCCACTCCAGGGCCGGAAATGTCAGGATCAATAAGTCCGATATCAGGTGATGTATCAGGGTAGTCGTTCCATGGTGAATCGAACATCCAGGTTGAGTAGCCAAGGCTGGAGAAAGATGCTAAATTGTCATTGTTGTCTGTGGCTCCTACGGTAACCACAGCGCTCAGTTCCCCTGAAGTAGTCTGATCAGGATGAAGCCATGGAGGCGGGCAGTCTCCGGGGGTTCGGATATCACCGTAAGTGGAAGCGTTACCACTCTCATTACCTGCTGCTATTGAATGTATAACACCGGCGGCAAGAACATTCTCTTCAGCCTCTCTCCATGTCTGACGGACAGGATTCTGGTTCTGAGGCCAGCCAAGTGAAGTTGAGATAACATCAGCTCCGTGGTCCACACTGAATTCGAAACCATCCCAGACATCCTGTTCATCACTGAAAGTAACGCCAACTCTTATTGCCATAAGTGTAGCCTGGGGAGCCACACCGCATACAGTTCCCCCGTTGCCGTTACTGCCCACGGAACCTGCACAGTGGGTACCGTGACCGTTGGTGTCCATAGGATCATTGTCGTTGTCAGCAAAGTCATAACCGTAGTGATATCCTGCAGCTGTATCGTGCCACATCTGGTTGTGAAGATCAATGTGGTTGTAGTTTACTCCGGTATCAACGATACTCACCAGAACGCCCTGTCCCTCATAACCCAAAGCCCAAACAGCAGGAGCATTTATCATATCCACGCCCCATGCATTGGCAAATGCAAGATCTTCCTCTGTTGCAGGCCTTTCATCAACAGGCTCAATAAGCGCACTCTGGAATGTTTTCAGTGCGACCCATTCCACATCGCTTCTTGCAGCGATAGCCTTTATTACTTCCGGAGTTGCTTCGCACCCCACAACACTGGCAATCCAGTTTGTGTGAATACTCTCAACTGAACCAGCATCAAAACTGTTAAGTTCATCAATAACAGGCTGCTGAGCGTTCTCTGCGTACTGCTTCAATACTGAAACAGCAAATTCCCTTCTCTGATCAGCAGAACTCATGGTTGCAGTTACTGAGTTGATGTAATCAAGGTCAGCTCTCCCCACTGGCTTTATCAGCACATGGATCAGCTGGTCAGGAGCAGCTTCGTTCAGTTCTGCCTGAAGCAATTCAGTAACAGAACCTGCTGTGGCTATTCCAGACAACAAAGCGAAACAAGTAAGGTATTTGAGCATTTCAGCATCCTTTCCGCTGAGAGGGTTTAGTTAGAGAAGATAACCGAAGTGGTCAGAATGCACAACTGCATCTGATTCTTCCATGAAACCTGCTCCAGAATAAATGATTTAACCATCGTTCCGAATTGGCTGTCTTTTCCTGCACCTCCATGGTGGCCGGTTAAACCACAACAGCTAAACCTCTCTCAGCCACACTTGAGGTGTTTTTCATCAGCAAGAAACCCTCTGGCAGTTACGAACTAGTATCTACTTGCATAAATCAGCGTAACATCTCTTGAGAGTAACCTGACTGCAATGGGTATCCGTGTTCATTCGAGCTTCAAAGACGAAAAAGCAAACTGAGTTGCAGTAACCGGGAATCTGCCTGATTCAGCAGTACCGGAATACTATGTGAACGAACAGATTGGAGATGATCTGGTAACCAGCCCTGAAGCAGGCTCCATTCCAGACCAGTTCATCGCACCACTTCCCCTCTGAGATATCTGTGAAACTGTCTGCAAAGGCTTCTTAAACAGATTCCCCACAGGTGAACACATACGGGAATCAGATAAGCCTCCTCAACACATACCTGAACTCAATTCATCGGCACTTCAGTTTCATTTACGGTTCTTCAGAGGAAGAGCCTTTTCCATGGAAGTAAAGTTCAGAATAACCGATAAGGAAGAACTTATAAAGCAGGCAAGGCCATGGGTAAACTGATCATAATAATGAGCTTAGAGCATCTATCTGAACATGGCTTTCAATGCTCCAAAGCTTGTTTCAGCAAGGCTCAGGGGATTAGCAATAACCTCAAAGTTGTCCATGAGTATTGAAGGCTCGTCCCCTTCGTAGTAAAGAGCGAACCCGCATATGCCTTCCTGAAGCAGATAGTTAGTGTCAACCGCCTGAGCAGCCTGTTCACCATTGATATATAAGGTAAGCGTCACAGGATCGGCGCCCTCAACCTGCAGCTTCACATTTGCCCACTCACCAGGTGAAATCTGAGGTCCCATGCCGCTGTAAAGCACTTCATAGTTACCCTCGGACTTGATGTAAGCAATGTACTGGTAGGTTAGCGTTCCCATAAATACTGTAAGCCCTGCTGCATAAGCATCACTGCTCACAGGATTCAGCCTGGCATATACATTGGAAAAACTGCCTGCCCCTGAAGGGCTGAAATCCATTGCAACAGAACCATTTTTCCAGATACCTGCAGCTGTACAGACATATCCGATGAAAGATGAATCACTGAACACTGCGTTAACACAGTTATTACCGGACTGTTCTATAACTACTGCATCGCCGCCGACAGGAGCCTTATCCCAGCTGGGAGAGGACGAAATGTCATCTCCTGGACTAAATGATTCGAAATCGTCAGAAAAGTCTGCAGCGGCCATTCCGAAGCATACCAGAACCAATACAGTAACCTTAAACACGAATAGCCTCCCTTAGCGGTTGCGAGCCTGCGCCTGTAAAACACAAACAAATCAATACAGTGCTAATATACAAGTCTTTACGAAAAAGGTCTATTGCATTATTCCCGGAATCGTCATCATTCAGTATACCTGATCAGTACCTTACTCAAAGAGAAATACCATGCTGATCATATGAACTTCAAAGCTGATATATCAGAACACACAGAAAAGCCCTTTTTAACCAGTTCCGCAAAGGAACATGTAAGCAGCTCATGTCAGACCTGAGCGGAGATCTTTTATAATCAATTTGCAATAGCAAGAAATACCAGATGTCTCAGGTTGTACTGGTTCAGCCATTATGTTTATTCTATTAAATAACTTGTATTTAACGATTCCTCAGCAACCGTAAGATCAAATCACCGGCTTTACTTCCCGGCCAAAACTCAAACCTGAGCTGTGTTTGCGAACAAATGGGTTTATTCAAGGAACAGAAGAAAGTATATAATGAATGGCTGGAAGGACAGGAGAAGGATATGGAAAAACGATATGCTGATGTACAAGGTGTATCTGAAAAAACTATTCCTGGTGAAATTCATGTTGATGCATATACCCTCAAGGCAATTCAGGAAGCAGAGTGAGGGAAAGCCAGAAAATGGGCATTGACAGAGGCTTGTTTGATCAGAGATTTCGTCCTTACTGGTTCAAGTATCTGCTGCAGAGTATCTACGCAACAGCAAGCGTCTTCATAGCTCTGGTAATACTCAGGCAGCAGAACCTTGTGGTGGCAGCTTCACTGGCGGCAACTTCATTTACTCTTTTCGTAATGCCCCACAGGGTGATCGCTTCTGCCAGAAATGTTATAGGCGGACACATGGCAGGGCTTTTAACCGGTTCGCTCTTCTCACTGATAAGTGTGAACTCGACAATAACTCAGGATGTTGTTTACGCAGCTACCGTTGGAACGGCAATGCTCCTTATGGCTGTAACAGATACTGAACACACACCTGCCGCTGGAACTGCTCTGGGAACTGTAATAGCAGGCTTTTCAGTTAAGCTTGTGCTGGGAGTGCTCACAGGCGTTGTTCTCATAAAACTCTTCCATGCTATGCTGAAACCTATTCTGAGAGACCTTACCCATCCTCTGGCAGCCAGGGCGGAAAAAGATAATCAATCAGTTATTTCAAGTGAGCAAAGTAATGTCAATCAGACTTCCAGATGAAATGGCCATTGAACTGACAGAGATCGCCAGGAAAACAGGCCGTGCAATATCTTATTTAAAACAGTTATAGCCTGTTCTGAAGACACTATCGACCTGCAGCTGTCTCTGGACTGTATAATTCTTTCGATAGAGTAATCTCACTGGAAGAAATGAATTACCGGCTTGTAGTATTGCTTTCAGTAACTCTGTTTCCAGAGACTTGAAGAAACAAAAGAGGACTTGAGCTTGTTGAATGCCTTTGACCAGTACTGGTAGGGCCCCGAATAACCCGGACCATGTATCCAGTTGCTCTGGTGTATCATTTATCCGGATGATGTTGCAGCGATGCATAGTACCGCTGCAGCCATGTTGCTGTGGAACCTCACAGTTCTCCGTTCTCCAGCTTGATCCAGACTATCCGAACAAACAGCGCAAGTGGTCCGGCGGGCTTGAAAGACAACCAGATATCATCTATCGTCTTCCCATCCCAGGATGAGTTGCTGCTCAGGTCATGAACGCCCATGGTCCCCCAATCTCCGCTGAGTTCTCCTATCTTCTGCGAGCCGAATCCTGACTGAGTAGTGGTCCAGTGCAGATAGACATCGCACCCCCTAGAAAACTTTCCGATGAGATTGATCAGGTAATAGTCATCTCCATCAATCGTGCTGCTCGAAAGCTCAAGCGTCATACGGTTATCTGACAAGTGCTGGTCTGATACAGTACCCTCGAACATTCCCGAGATAGAGTTGGTATACGAGGAAGAACTCCATCCGTACATTGACTCAATGTCATCAGTGAACAATGGAGGTGAATTGGTGTCTGCTTCGGTCATATCCCAAGAGTCATAACTGACTTTAGCGGCCCAGTAAACCGGTTCCACCAAGAACACAGCGGTGGCTGTGTTGTCATCGCTGTCAGGTTCGCCGGACCAGGTTGAAGCTCTTGCTTAAAGGATGTGAACTCCGATGCCAGCAGTGGTTATACTATCCCAGTTGAATATCACCTGAATGTATTCATCCTCTCGGTAGAAGCCGCTGCCGTAGGGAAGGAAACCTATGGTTGATGTGGCTATCTCCCTCTCAGGATAAACACTCGTGTCATAAATACCGACCCTGATGGGTCTTCTGCGGCCAGTACCCATGTTACAGAATCTTGCCACTATGTCAACCGATTCACAGGGAACCACTCTCATGTCCCTTGTGGCAGTATCAACCAGTACGGACAGTATGTCCCAGACGTCATTGTCAGTGATCCTCACCTGCAGGTATCAGTGTTGAAGTGCTGATAAGTTCCACAAGTCTCGCCTGTTCCGGTCCCAGTGTGTCCCGGAAAGTGAATGTTCCTGAAGGACTCTCCGTCCCTTCCATTATGAACCTTCTTGAGTGATCCAGCAACCGGTTCGTGCAGTCAGCTCATGAAGGGAGGCTGTCTTAGATGACAGTTATCTCGAACGGGGTATTTTCTTCTCTGCAATAGGTGTTGACGTAGAACAGGTAGCATTTCTCCGAGTTAGAATCCACGAATACCCTGATCCTGGGATCAACCCAGTTTGACGGTTCTGTCTTGTCAAATTCGATCCATGCGTTATCCTCATATCCGTCACACGAGTACAGGTTGTAGAGTTCGGAAGCGATCCTGACTATCTGAGCAAGGTTTCGCTCAAACTTCTGGAACAAGAGTGAAATCTCCAAGGATCCCTTGTCACTATCACAAACAGTAAATATAATTACTTTTGATAAAGTTGTATCCTAACTAAAGTCAACTATATGTGTGAAAGAGATGACTGAATTTGAACTACTATCCTTTGCTGGTAGCTGTAGCATTTTGTATATTCTACAACAAAGTCGGTGATATTGAGAATGTCAGGGGAAAAATCTTACCATTAGGTAGTATTCTCATTTCTGTTATCTCTTTGCTTGTATTGAGTGCCAATATCATTATTATGATAGTGTTGCAAATCGGATATGGTGTTGGATTCTCAATGTATCATATTGCATGCGCTAACAAAAGATAAAAATATATACGTGAATAGCCTTATTTTTGAATCTTTTACTGGATCGGCTAAGAAACACCTTTATAAATAGCTTCCACCAGAGAAACCCGAGTATGTGCTCGCGCTGTCTGGTTAATCGGAAAGGGTACCATGGCTACGTAGACTCTGCGGGATAATCCACTTCTTACCCTCCTTCATAATGGGGAGGGTTACGCTGTCGCTTCACCAGAGGAGTCTACGCTTGAGCAGCAGTAGATTCCGAAAATCAGAACATCATGTTTTCTTACTTTGACCGGGCAGACTGGATATCCTTCGATAGCCTTTCCACAAAGAAGTAATAGTCATCCACAGTATTCGCTATATCCGCTGTTTTGGTATACCATGGAACTGAGCCAGCAGGAGCAAAGAACTCCTGGGCAAGATATGACCCTGCGCTTTCAGATAGAGATGCTATTTGCCTGCTGGCAAAGTAATTCACCAGTCCATCTCGCAAGTATTCACCAAACAAGTAGTTGTGAAGATAAACCGGATGAGTTGTGAAGATAAGATCTGTCATCCATACTGAGCTGTCACTATCATCTACTCCCATATATTGATGATTCAGTGCCCCAAACTCAGAGTCCGTGATTCCGTTTTGCTCGTAAATCCTGGTCTCCAATAGTGAATCAAGAGCCTGCCTTCTCAACCATTGACGCCTGTTGAGGTAAAAGCTGTCACGCAGTTTTTCCAGGTCTGAGTTTGAAATTCCAAAGACTTCATTTGCCACGATGTCTGTTGTGATTAAGCATCTGATGTAATCAGCAATTCCTTCCTTGACAAACTGGGATTCACCGCGAGCCTCAATGTATGACACTTTCGGATCAATGAGGTGGCCTGGGTTGTCAAGAGAGAAAACCTCTCTGTTTAAGGTGGATTTCCTGCCTCTTTCTTCGGCCGCAACGGAGCGGAGGGCGTAGCCCGGAG
>PDWJ01002283.1_pt1 | contig 29589 bp, 26 predicted proteins | sample 1430881 | NCBI WGS metagenome assembly PDWJ01 (sample SAMN01162460, study PRJNA174530) | Oral metagenome, whole genome shotgun sequencing project. | biome: Marine environment; feature: Marine mammal; material: Swab sample of the gingival sulcus; isolation source: swab sample of gingival sulcus...
TATGAAAACAGAGGCTCAAAAAGACAGTGAGGTAATGTGGGTGAAAGTAAAAGCGCCCACATTATCATGATGAAAACTGGATTTTTCAGGGTCGACTAGTTAGTACAACCGCTGAATTTCAATCCCCTCTTGCCAATCAATCGGACATATCGTTAAATCAAACTGGCAGCCAGTGTCTTGTTGTGCAGGCTGATCAACACCCAAATCAATACGATGAAAAATAAGGAAAACCTATGTCACAACGCCCATTTAACATTCTAGGAATTCAGCAGGTTGCGGTAGGAAGTCTGAACAAAAACAAATTGAGCCGATTCTGGGTAGACATGCTTGGCTTCAGTTATGTCAGTACCTTTAAAAGTGAAAAAGAAAATGTCGATGAGGACATCTGCGAAGTGGGTTCTGGCCCGTTAAAAGTCGAAGTTGACTTGATGCAACCCATGGATCCGGAAAAAAAACCCAAAGTACACGAGCCTGCCCTTAATCATATTGGCCTATGGGTAGATAATTTGGCAGAAGCCGTCGATTGGCTGACGCAACAAGGCGTGCGTTTTACCCCTGGTGGTATTCGCAAGGGTGCGGCCGGTTACGATGTCTGCTTTATTCACCCCAAGGGTAACGATGAATTTCCTGTCGGCTCTGAAGGTGTACTGGTAGAACTGGTGCAGGCACCCGAAAACGTCATCGAGGCTTTCGCGACCCTGGCGCAGGCATAAGGAAACAGCGCAACAGCGGCCGCAGGGCAATAGCAGTACCATTTGATTTAGCTACAGTTTATTTGTGGAAAACAGTTCTGTACAAGATATTCAGAGAGCACGCTAATCTTCAGGCACGAAACAACGGATACAATTTCTGCCACTGTGTTTGGCTTGGTATAGTGCCTGGTCAGCTCGCTTTATCAATTGAGTATCGGAGTTGTGATTGGTGGCGACACCGCCGCTGATGGTGAGCCGTTTTGTGGGAGAGTCCTTGTGATCAATGGCTAATTGCTCGACAGCTTGACGGATTCGTTGTGCACAGTTTTCTGCGACTTCTTCGATAGTTTCCGGCATGAGCACTAATATCTCTTCGCCACCGTAGCGGAAAACCCGGTCTCCGCCCCGAATCGTTTTTTTGATTGTTTGTGCCACTTGTCGTAACGCATTATCTCCTGCTTCGTGGCCATATCTATCGTTGTACATTTTAAAAAAGTCGATATCAAAGAGTGCAATAGACAAGCTCTTGCCATAGCGAAGTGCTTCCGACCTGAGATGAGTGAGTTCAACTTCCATTGCACGGCGATTGCCAATGCCGAGCAATGGGTCTTCAAGACAAAGCAGCTTCAATTGCTCGATATTGTTTTCCAGTTCCGTCTGTTTTCTGATCAGTTTGCTGTATTGGCTGATCAGGCTGGTCTGAGTGACCAGGTCAATCAGGATGTTCTGATCGTTGACAACAGGCAGATGTCTCAGTTTTCTGCTTGTCGATAAGGTCAATGCGTCCTCGATGCTGATATCCGGAGTCAGAACTACCGGATGCAGAGTCATAATGTCCTGAATTTTTTGTACTCTGTCCCCTTTGCCTGATAAATAGTTGACAAAAGCTTTGCTAATATCGCGCCCGGTAACGATGCCAATCGGCTGATGCGCAGAAGTGACAATCAAGCAGGATTCTTTGGCTTCAACCATTGAGGAAAGCGCGCTTTCCAAGGAAGTCTCGGGTGCAATTTCCAGAGCATGGGAACTCATTACATCTTTGACGAGCATGATTGATTCCGGTTTAATATTTGCTTTGGTCTTCTGAGTGCCAGTGTAACTTATTTCTGGAAGAACAACGATCGGAAATAAAAGATGTCTCTTTAAGACTTCCTATCTGCGAATGATCGGGGAGTGACGTTACCGATTCGAGTGGAAATGATCAGGTTGAAGCAGAATCAATAAAAAATCGAATTGAAGAGAGATTGTCAAAAATGAAAAAGCCAGCTTAGTCACTGGCTTTTTCCTGCCGTTAAGCAGTTATCAAACCGTCTGAGTGGGCAAGTCGGCCAATAACAACCGCTATTGAGGCCACCTTAAACAACGGCATTCTCCCCACTGGGGGGGGGTAGTGATATATCTCCTTCATCGCCTAAGCGACTTTTATTCCCTTTACGGGACATTCACTATACTAAATGAAACTACAAAGCGAAAAACAACCTTCTTCTTCTCTATGCTTTCCTCCTAGTAATAGAAAGAATTTCATTTGGTACAATGTAAATACTACAAAAGAATCAAAGAATGTCAACTGATTGAATCACTTTTCAGGTTATTTCGTTTTATCATTCCAAACACAAGACCATCCATGTCTATGGACTATCAGCCTCAAAGGTATAGCCGGAGGATGTAAGATAGATTGCTATTCGTTTTCAATTCTCCAACGTGCGCGTCCACCTCGCATGACAGTATAAACCGTCGCTTCTGTCAATTGAATATTGCTCACCCGGGTAAAATGACACGATTTACCTGAAGGGGCTGTTTCCTGATAATCGAGAAAACTAATTTGACAATCGTCATGGCTGTCATGAAGGAGCAAGCCTGGCTACACAATGTGTTGATTGATTCGGCCCAACTGTCCATCTGAGCTCTTTGTTTTTGCATTGAATCCTTGGGTTACGGACGGTGATTCCGGTCCGCTATGCTGTTAGAATCGCATTCATCGATCTACTCAGTGAAAGCGGGGAGCTTCTTGCCATGGATATGAGTGCCTTTAAAGCCTACGACATCAGGGGCCGTGTCCCCGAGCAACTTAACCCGGATATGGCTGAACGTATCGGGCGTGCCTACGCTGCGGTCACTGGCGCGAAAAAAGTCGTAGTTGGCTATGATATTCGCCTGTCCAGCCCTGAATTGGCCCACGCGTTAAGCAAAGGGTTATGTGCCGCCGGCGCCGATGTCTATGATATCGGGCTGGGGGGTACCGAGCAGGTTTATTTCGCTACCTTTCATTATGAAATGGATGGCGGCATTATGGTAACGGCCAGCCATAATCCGGAAGATTACAACGGAATGAAGCTGGTCGGCAGAGGTTCTCGCCCGATCAGCTCGGACAATGGCTTGCTTGAAATCAAAGCCATGGTTCCGGGTGAGTTTGCGGATGCAGCTCAACAAAAACAAGGCCAGTTACATAAGCTGGATGCAACTCAAGCTTACGTTAAACATTTACTTGGCTATGTAGATGCAAAGGAGTTGACGCCGCTAACCATCGTTGTCAATGCGGGTAACGGTGGTGCCGGTTTGGTGGTTGACCAGTTGGAACCCCATCTGCCTTTCGAGTTTGTCAAAGTGCACCACGAGCCGAATGGTGAATTTCCTTATGGTGTGCCTAATCCGCTGCTATCAGAGAATAGAGAAAGCACCCGAAAGGCCGTGATCGATCATCAGGCTGCGCTGGGCATTGCCTGGGATGGTGACTTTGATCGCTGTTTTTTCTTCGATGAAAGCGGTCGTTTTATCGAAGGTTATTATATCGTTGGCCTGCTTGCCGAGCAGTTTCTCAGCAGACAGCAGGGCGCCAAGATCATTCATGATCCCCGATTGACCTGGAATACCATCGATATGGTCACAGCGCTGGGGGGGGTGCCGGTTCAAAGCAAAACCGGGCATGCGTTTATCAAACAAAAAATGCGTGAAGTCGATGCCGTTTACGGCGGTGAAATGAGTGCGCACCATTATTTCAGAGATTTCGCCTATTGCGATTCGGGAATGATTCCCTGGTTGATGGTCGCCAATCTGGTATGTCGTTCAGGCCAGTCACTGTCGCAGTTGATCGATGAGCGTATGCAGCGTTATCCGGCAAGCGGCGAGATCAACCGGCGACTGACCGATCCAAAAAAAGTGCTGGATACAATAGAGTCCGAGTACGGTGAGGGTGCAAAAGCGGTGACTCATATCGATGGCTTGAGTGTCGAATACACTGACTGGCGTTTTAATCTCCGTATGTCGAACACCGAGCCTTTGGTTCGCTTGAATGTCGAGTCGGATGGAAATGAGCCATTGATGCGTGAAAAGACAGAGGCACTATTGAGCAGAATTGACCAGATATAGCGTATTAGACAACCAATGCGTGTGGATCGGGGTTTTTTGGTAAATGTAATATGAAGTCGAACAACTTAGCCTATGAGCCAAAGCTCGATCATCTGAGATTTCTGGCGGCGCTGATTGTATTTCTTTTTCATGTTTATCACGTCTATTATCTTCACTGGCAGCCACATCCCGAAAATGCCTGGCTGGGTTTGTTGGTCGAGGGTCATACCGGCGTCAGCCTGTTCTTTGTTTTATCTGGTTTTATCTTTATGCAGATTGCACTGAACACCGCACATATCGACTACCGACAGTTTATCCGCAATCGTTTTTTACGTATCGCTCCGCTGTTTTTAGTGATATTTTTTGTTGCCATCTCGGTCGGTAGAGATGATTTCAAAGGCTATTACGTTTTTTATACTCTGTTCTCCAACCTGGGTGAGGCGCCCACTTCGGGAAGTTTTATCACCGGTGCAGCCTGGACAATTTCTGTCGAGTTTACCTTCTATCTTATATTCCCGTTTCTGGCTCGTTTTTGTAAAAAACAGGGGTTGGCGTATCTATTCAGACTGCTTGCCATTCTTGTTTTAATTAAAGTGGCAAGCTATATGGTGACAGAAAGATCGACGCATATGCTGTACAGCACTTTAGTGGGTCGGTTGGATCAGTTTTTGATAGGGATGCTATTCGCTTATTTGTTTTTTCACTATCGAGCCAGTTTATCCAGGTTTGGCAATCTTTTATTGCTTGGTTCGGTCTGTCTGGTATTGGCCAATAGCTATATTCTCGCCAGGTATTTCAGTTTTTTTCTGGGGCAACCCAAGCAAGCTTTCTGGATCACCTGGTCGATGCAAGAAGCCCTGGCCTGGGGTTTGCTTGTTTTAGGCTATAGTCTCTCAAGGTTTAACATGCCGGCGCTGCTCTCGCGTTTTATGGCCCGTATGGGAGAAGTCAGCTATTCATTTTATTTACTGCACGGGATGGTGATCTATATCGCCCATGAAACACTCGGTGTCGTGACATTTGTCAGCAATCCTCAAATCAATGCAGCTATTATTGCACTGATACTATTTGTACTGGTTTCCAGTGTCGCCCGAATAAGCTATTCGACCATTGAGTTACCTTTCTTGCAAATGAGGAAGAAGTATGTCGAATAACAGCCGAGCCTTTACCGGTTCAGGGTTCAGGCAATAGTCAAGAAAATTATTTTCTTGACTGGATTGGTCAACTCAACCGAGTCACTACAACCAAAGCCATTGTTACTGCAACAAATTCAATCTATCATCAAAAAACATATCTAACTCTGGCGCCAATACATGCATATAACGATCAAAATACAGAAACTGTTTTAACAAAAGTGCAAATTCTCTTGGAAAATGCAGACCGTGCCGTTCACCGATTCTCACAATATCCATCAACACTGAATTCACGTCTTCGTCATTAGAGTCGTTCAAGTCATTGTAATCTGGTGTCATCGAATCCAGTTTTTGATAGAGATTACGAATATCCTCGGCTAGTTTCTGTTCGTCTACATGCTTTTTGGTAATACCTATCCGCAACATGGCGTTCGCCATTGCATCAAAGTTACCTACCATAATCGAAGTAATAAAATCGGACATGGCCTGCCAGACACCCTCCGGCATTCTGCCTACTATGCCAAAATCAATAAAGCCGATTCTTCCGTCTTCGAGCACCATTAAATTCCCCGCGTGTACGTCCGCATGGAAAAAGTCACACTCGGTCAAACTGGCAAGCCAGGTATTCATCGCTGTAATTAACGTTCGTTCCGGGTCAGAGCAGTACTTCCTAATTGTTTCCAAATCAACCAATGACGCACCATAAAAGCGTTCCATCGTCAATACTCGACGAGTCGTAAATTCATCATACACCCTTGGTACTATGACATCCTTATTGTCCATTTTATCCAGAAACGCTTTAAATTCCTTTAGATTGGCAGACTCTTTGATAAAATCACATTCTTCCATCATGGTTTTTTGTATTTCCTGAACGATCCCGGAAAGTGATGTCCAGGACAGTTTAGGCGCCACCTTTTCCAGTACTTTTGCAATTATATATAAAAAGTTTAAATCGGTGAGCAGAGTGTTTTCCACTCCGGGTTTTTGAATTTTTATCACCACGGCCTGACCATTTTTCAATTTGGCTGCATGAACCTGCGCAATTGACGCTGAGGCGAGTGGTTGAGCATCAATTTCTGCATAGATATCAGAAAGAGGGACACTAAATTCTTTTTCCAGAATTTTTTTCATTACAGAGAAAGGAAGCGGCGTGGTTTTATCCAGGCAATAACTGAATTCTTCTACATATTCCGGCGGAAAAAAAGTCGGAGAACTCGCGATAAACTGGCCAAGCTTGATATAAGTCGCACCCAGAGATTCAAATGTTTGACGAATAACACGGGCGGTAGGAGGCCGATCTCCTTTTAACCAATCCACACCCGTTTTGGACAAAACCAACGCCGTTTGACCAATTCGTAATGTCCCTTTAAATGCATTTGAAAATGTAAGCATTTTCTCTTCCTTTCTCTTTTAGCACAAAACGATGAAATAACAGCCCTACCAGATTCAATCGGTTTCAATTGAAAAGGCGAATGCCTCACCAGATCAAAAAAGTTGCACATTTATAAACGCATCGGCATCACTACATAGACAATATCGTCCCCGTCAACAGGTTCAATCAATGCACTTCTACTGGGATTTGAACAGGTTATCTTGACTTTTTCTTCCTGGATACCATTCATCACGTCAATTAAGTAGCTGACATTAAAGCCAACTTGCAGCGGTTCGCCGTGGTAATCGATTTCAAGATAATCCTCCGCCTGTTCATGTTCCGGGTTGTTGGCAACCGCCTCTAGTTGCCCGGCCGTCACGTTAAGCTGGATACCCCGAATATTTTCATGGCTCAGTATACTCGCCCTCACCAAAACATCCTTCAGGGCGAGCCTGTCAGCGATAATTATTTTGTCGCCACCACGAGGAATCACCCGATTGTAATCAGGATATTTACCTTCTATCAACTTGGAAGAAAAGGTATAGCAACCTATTACTGACCTGATATGACTTTTACTGAATTCGAGTTGCACCTCTCCCTCTTCATTCAAAAGGCGACCGAGTTCAATAATTCCTTTCCTTGGAACAATCACTTGAGCCTCTTCTTTCAAAGAGCTTGCAACGTCAATATCCGCCATCGCCAGGCGATGACCATCAGTCGCGACCAGGCGAAGTCTTTCTGGTTTTATTTCAAACAACATACCATTTAAATAATAACGAACATCTTGTTGGGCCATCGCAAAAGTAGTCGACTCCAGGACTGTTTTGAGTACCTTTTGCGGTAGGTGAATCGAAAAATCAACTTCATGATCTTCAGTATTCGGAAATTGTTCTGCAGGCAACGTCGCCAAAATAAAGCTACTCTTTCCCGATTGAATGTGCAGTTTTTCGCCTTCCAGTTCGATCTCGACCGGATGAAATTCTGCCAATGAACGACATATTTCAGCCATCTTTTTGGCCGGTACCGTAGTTTGTCCTGTACTTTCTACAGTAGCATCCTCGATTCTACATACTAACTCGACTTCGATATTAGTTCCGGTAAGCGTCACTCCAGTGCTATCAACCATCAACAATACGTTGTACAAAACCGGCATCGTTTGTTTTTTTTCAACAACACCGGAAATCAATTGTAAAGGTGTAAGTAGGGAATCTCTTGCGACAGAAAATCTCATTGGTCATCGCTCTTTTCTAATAATTTGACAGGATCACACTTTCCATCGATGTATCCGTAATCAATAAGTATGACTTTGCTCACGTGTTCAGTATACGCATAAAATTTTCATAGTCTTCCCGAATACCAGAGTCTTTTTCCCGCAACTCAATGACTTTTTTACAACCATGAATTACCGTCGTGTGATCCCGCCCCCCAAAGGCGTCACCAATTTCTGGAAGACTATGATTTGTCAACTCTTTAGACAACAACATCGCCATTTGTCTGGGTCGAGTGATGGATCGATTTCTTCGTTTGGAAATCAAGTCAGCGACCTTGATTTTATAATACTCCGCAACGGTCCGCTTGATATTATCGATACTGACTTGCTTTTCGTGTAACGCCAATAAATCCTTCAAACATTCACGAATAAGATCTGGCGTAATTTTTTCTCCGGTAAAATTTGAATTTGCCGCAACGGTTTTCAGGGCACCTTCCAAATCTCTTACATTGGAGCGTACTTTCTGAGCAATAAAAAAAGCCGCTTCACTACTTAAATCCACATTGGTTTGTTCTGCCTTTTTCATAAGAATGGCGACTCGCGTTTCTAGTTCCGGTGGTTCGACCATCACGGTCAAACCCCAACCAAACCGGGATTTCAAACGCTCCTCCATGTCATCGATCTCTTTCGGATATCGGTCACAGGTCAGTATTACCTGCTGACCACCTTCCAATAATGCATTGAAAGTATGAAAAAATTCTTCTTGGGATCGTTCTTTCTTGGCAAAAAACTGAATATCATCGATCAACAAGGCATCCACCGAACGATAATAGCGTTTGAACTCATTGATAGCGTTCAATTGCAAGGCCTTAACCATATCGGCGACGAAGCGTTCCGAGTGTAAGTACACGACTTTGGCCGAACTCTTACGCTTTACTATTTCATTACCGATGGCTTGCATGAGGTGGGTCTTACCCAAGCCGACCCCGCCGTACAAAAAAAGCGGATTATAGGCTCCGCCTGGACTATCCGCGACCTGAACCGAAGCAGCCCGTGCTAACTGGTTCGATTTACCTTCGACAAAGGTTTCAAAGGTAAAATTACCATTTAACGAGTGTTTATGTTGGATCGATCCTTCCACTTCGACCCGTCGTTTTTCTTCCTGTTTTGCTTCCTTTTTTTTATTGGCGGACGACTCTGCTGTCACGTTATTGACGCTTTTAATAGCGCGAGCGGATTTATTCGGCTTGTTGTCATCCCCTATGCCATCCTGTGGGGCGACCCGTGCTGTTGTCTCGGCACTTTTACTTTTAGCAGAACCAATTCTTAACTGAAAAGATGGATGATCCAGTCCAGCGATATCGGTCATCAATTCCGCAATTCGCGCCATAAACTTATCGGACACATACTCCATAACGAACTTATTTGGCGCATACAGGATAATGTCCTGACCCTTTCTGTCAATTTGCAGCGGTCTTAGCCACATATTGAATTGTTGAGCTGGCACCTCTTCTTCCAGATACTCTAAACATCGAGTCCAAATTTTTTCCGCCGCACTCACACTATTACCTATTTTTTATAGACGCCATTTTCATAAAAATCTTGCTACAGAACGCAAGCGAATTAACACTGTCTCACGACTGTACAAGCCTACTGGAAAAAAGTCGGAAAAAACCAGGCTCTCCGATTTTCAATAAAACCGGACAATCAATTGACCGACTTCGATACGCACTCAGCAGAGGTAACAAATCCGTCAATAGTTCAGTACCTAAGTCGTGGTTGCGGGTTCATTGCGACGCCCGCGTTTCGATTTGCGTCTCGCATAGTAAACCTTAACCAGATGACTATCCACCCCCCTCCAATCAGGTGATCAAACCGAATGTCAATAAACTATTTCTTTTATTTCAGATACATAAAAAGTTATCAATACCCTTGTCAACAGATTTTTCAGTAAAAAATAATTTTGCAAAAAACGTCAATGCCAAACTAACGATCTGTGTTTAACCTTGTTGACTACCCTGTGCAAAATACCTTACTTACCTGATGTATAACTTTATCCACATTCTATCAAGATACAAACTACGCTTTTCACACAGTTAAACCACCTGATTGTTCGTGCACTTATCATTTATTTAGTTTATTGATCTAGCAACATTTAATACACTTTTTAACAAAAAATAACCGAGCTAATAATTACTACAACAATAATCCCTAAAAACTATATTAATTATTTATAGTTATTTTTTTCTGCATATCATAGCGAAATCGTCAATTGATCAAATTCAATCCATTGTTTTCAACCCCCCGTTAAACCCAAATTCGATAAGTTCTATTTTCCCGATTTGATTTATTCTCGATTAATTACTAAATAACTGGATTTCCGATTGAACTTGATAAACAAATCTTTTAAAATCGCGCTCCGTTTTTGGTGAGTCTATTATTTGAAGTGTACTATGCACTTTGACAGTGATTTGTGAGTAAGCGATTATGAAAAGAACCTTTCAACCCAGCACCTTGAAACGTAAACGCTCCCATGGTTTCCGTGCCCGTATGGCAACCAAAAATGGTCGCAAAATTATTGCTGCCAGACGAGCAAAAGGTCGTCGTAAACTAACGGCTTAACACTGGATCATTGATTATTTATGAAATCTAACGGTTTTCCCCGGCACAGCAGGTTGCTCAATGCCGGGGATTTTCGTTATGTCTTCAACAATAGTCGTATAAAATCGTCCAATCGGTATTTTCTTCTTTTGGCGACAACCAGCAGAAATAACACGCCTCGCATAGGATTTGTGTTCTCAAAAAGAAATATCAAACGTGCTGTCGATCGAAACCGGATCAAAAGAATTTCCCGTGAGTTCTTTCGGTTACATAGACAAAAGCTGCCAAATATCGATATTATCGTTTTGGCCCGCTCCGGCATTGGTAACCAGAGTAATCAATTTATTTTTAGCCAACTTGACTATCTTTTTGGTAAACTCCAGTCGGCTTGTGTCAAACATATACAATCCTGATTACTGGCTATTCGATATCTCGTAAAGTGGATAGATGAAAACAATAGCACTATTTCTGATTAGAATTTACCAGTTTGCAATTAGTCCGCTATTTGGTAATTCTTGTCGGTTTTATCCAACTTGTTCGACCTACACTTACGAAGCATTACAAAAATATGGCTTTGTCAAAGGCACATGGCTCGGTATCAAAAGAATTGCTCGATGCCACCCCTGGGCGACCGGTGGTATCGATCCTGTCCCCGAAACAAAATCTGACTCTCGGTGTCAAAAACACCCTCATTGATTAACTTGGCGTAGATAAAATGGATTTACAAAGAGGAATTATATTCGTAGGTTTAGCCGTCGTTTCCTACCTGATGATATTGGCCTGGAATGACGATTATGGTGAACTATCCACTGCATCTGTTGCTTCATCTCAAAATCCGACAACTACTATTACATTGGACGAAAACCCAGATCAAACTGCTTCACCAAACTCTGAAAAACCTAAAGATAGCGAATTCGTTACACCCGAATCGGAAATCTCCTCGTCTGTATTGTCAACCAAACCGGCTGTTTCCGGAAAAACGATTAGCGTTGAAACGGACACCTATGAAATTGTCATCGATTTACGTGGTGGTACTATCGTTAGCGCTGCACTACCTAAATACAAGCAAACCTTGAATTCTGATGATCCATTCTATTTGCTCGAATCCAGCCCCATTCGCAGCTACACCATGGCCACCGGTTTTTATGGTAAAAACGGTTTCGATTCAGTGACCAATGGTGGCCCTGCTGAATATACCTCCAAGTCAAATAGCTACACCTTGTCTGACACAGAAAACGAGTTGGTCGTCGATTTGTTTTACCAGTCAGACAACGGAATAAAGGTAACCAAACGTTTTACTTTTCAGCGGGACAAATATTTGATCAAGATTGATTATTTGATCGACAATCACTCTGATCAAATATGGGAAGGTAATTTTTCTGGCAAAATCATAAGAGATCAAAGTGGCGACCCATCGCAGCAAAACAGTATGGGTATGAGATCCTTTCTTGGCATGGTACTCTCCAGCCAGGACGAGCCTTATGAAAAGTTTTCTTTCGACAACCTGAAAGAAGAACAAGTAAATCGTAAGGTAACAGGTGGTTGGATTGCATTTATTCAACACTATTTTATTAGCGCCTTGATTCCCGATTCAGATACCACTCATTACTATCAGTCAAAATTGAAAAATGGTGACTTCCTTATGGGCTTTATCAGCCCGGCAACGATAGTGAACCCGGGTGAAACCACAGAAGTAGGTCTTAAAGCGTATATCGGGCCAAAAATAATCGATCGACTCGAAAAGGCCGCCAATAGGCTGGATTTGACCGTTGACTATGGTTGGTTGTTTTTCATCTCTTACCCTTTGTTTTTATTGCTGGAATTTCTGTATCACTTTGTAGGAAACTGGGGTGTCGCGATTATTCTTGTTACGGTTTGTGTCAAGGCCTTGTTTTTCCATCTGTCCGCTGCCAGCTACCGATCTATGGCGGCAATGAGAAAAGTCGCGCCCGAATTAACCCGACTCAAAGAACAATACGGTGATGACAGGCAAAAAATGTCGCAAGCCATGATGGACTTATACCGCAAAGAAAAAATCAATCCATTGGGAGGATGCTTACCCATTCTTGTACAAATGCCGGTATTTATTGCTTTATACTGGGTTTTGCTGGAAAGCGTACAACTGCGACATGCTCCATTCTTTCTCTGGATTACAGATTTATCTGTGAAAGATCAATACTTTGTATTGCCTATTCTGATGGGCGCGACCATGTTTATTCAGATGTCGTTAAATCCAACGCCTCCTGATCCCATTCAGGCAAAAGTAATGAAAATGATGCCCTTCATTTTCACTGTATTCTTCCTTTGGTTCCCGGCAGGCCTGGTGCTTTACTGGTTGGTAAACAATATACTTTCCATAACTCAACAATGGGTCATTACCCGGCAAATCGAAAAAGAGGCCTGATTGAGTCCAGTAGGCATCGATACCATCGCCGCTATAGCTACTGCCCCGGGCAAAGCCGGGGTAGGAATTGTTCGTGTCTCTGGCCCAAAAAGTTTGATCATCGCTGAAAAGATACTTGGCTTTACACCTAAAGCGCGATTTGCGCATTATTCAGCGTTTAGCGATTCTTCTAAGGATATCATCGATCGGGGTATTGCTATCTTTTATGCTCGTCCTCACTCGTTTACCGGTGAAGATATTGTCGAATTTCAGGCTCATGGTGGGCCAATCGTTCTTGATCTATTACTTAAGACCGTTTTATCCTTGGGCGCCCGTCATGCCAAGCCGGGCGAGTTTTCAGAACGAGCTTTTTTAAATGACAAGCTGGATCTGGTTCAGGCAGAAGCCATTTCTGATCTGATTAACGCGGAGAGTGAACAAGCGGCAAAATCCGCATTGCACTCCCTACAAGGCGATTTCTCCAATCAAATCAATTTGTTTCGCAATCAATTGATTGAGCTTCGTATGTATGTCGAATCGGCCATTGATTTTCCAGAAGAAGAAATTGATTTTCTGGCCGATGGCTTGGTACTCGATAAACTGAATGATCTGATTGAACAAATCAATCGAGTTTTTTTTAAAGCCCGGCAAGGCGTATTGCTCCAGGAGGGAATGAAAGTCGTTATTGCTGGCCGACCCAATGCCGGTAAATCCAGTTTATTAAATGCGCTTGCTGAAAAAGATTCAGCAATAGTGACCTCAATCGAGGGTACGACAAGAGATATTCTCAAGGAACACATTCAAATTGACGGCATGCCTCTACATATTATCGACACGGCTGGACTTAGAGACAACGCCGATGAGGTGGAGCAAATCGGTATTGCCAAAGCTTTGGATGAAATTCACTCAGCTGACCGGGTTTTATTGCTTGTGGATAGTACCGAAACACAGTCAAATAATCCTGATGACCTTTGGCCTTCATTTCTGGGTAACCACCCACCACAGGATAAGGTTACGATCGTAAGGAACAAGGTGGACCAATCAAACGAACCAGTGAGTCTGGATTGTTCAGCTCACACGCCGGTTATTCGCTTGTCCGCAAAAACAGGCACGGGACTCCAATTATTGAGACAACATTTAAAAGACATAATGGGCTATGCTACCCTGACTGAAGGGGTATTCGTTGCTCGTAGAAGGCACCTGAGAAGTATTGAAAATGCAATGGGATTTCTGCAAACAGGAAAGCATCAACTACAAACATACCATGCTGGTGAACTTCTGGCTGAAGACTTGCGAGCCGCTCAAGATCACCTCGGTGAGATAACCGGCGAATTTACCAATGATGACTTGTTAGGACAAATATTCTCCAGTTTCTGTATCGGCAAATAACGTTCAACACAGCATTCTCTTTTTTGTCAGAATTGTGGATAACTTTTTTCTGTGATCGTAGATATTATTCTACCAATAATTAAATTTTATTAAAAACAATAAGATACAGAATTATTTCTTCTGATTCATAAATGTTTTGTCTGTGGATAAATCTTTTAATAACTATTTGAGAAAGGGTATATAACTTACTGAAAACTATGTAAATCGACATTTGAATCCTGTTGTCCGAAGGCTTATTGTTCTCGTCGTTTTTCTGACAATAAAAGACAGTACATATTTTAATCAGTTAATGCTGATACAGAACGCAATAATAACGTATAATGATCGGCTGCTTATATCCATAGTATCAATAGGAGTGAAATGCCACTGTGGAATTTCCAACCAGATTTGACGTAATAGTAATTGGTGGTGGTCATGCAGGAACGGAAGCTGCATTGGCATCGGCTCGTATGGGATGTCAAACTTTGTTACTGACCCACAATATCGAAACACTTGGCCAAATGTCCTGTAATCCGGCCATTGGTGGAATCGGTAAAAGTCATTTGGTGAAAGAAATCGATGCCCTTGGTGGTGCAATGGGGCTCGCGACAGATCTCGCCGGTATTCAATTTCGTGTTTTAAACAGTCGAAAAGGCCCGGCAGTGCGTGCAACTCGAGCCCAGGCCGATCGGGCATTGTATCGAAAGGCCATTCGTTCCATTCTTGAAAACCAGAAAAATCTGTCGATCTTTCAGCAAGCAGTGGACGACATTCTGGTCAATAAGGATCAGGTTACTGGTGTGGTAACAAATATGGGCGTGATATTTCATGCCTCTACGGTAGTCCTGACGACTGGAACATTCCTTGGCGGCGTAATTCATATTGGTCTGGACAATCACAGCGGTGGTCGTGCAGGCGATCCACCTTCGATTACTCTCGCCAATCGTTTGCGAGAACTACCATTTCGTGTCGATCGGTTAAAGACCGGAACGCCGCCCCGTATCGATGCCCGAACTGTCGATTTTAGTGTGATGCAAGAACAACCGGGTGATTCGCCAACTCCGGTAATTTCCTATATCGGTCAGATTCAGGATCATCCACAACAAATTAATTGTTTTATTACCAAAACCAATGAAAAAACTCATGAAATTATTCGGCGTGGGTTTGATCGTTCTCCAATGTTTGCCGGGGTCATTGAAGGAGTGGGACCACGCTACTGTCCTTCGATCGAAGACAAAATTAACCGGTTTTCGGATAAAGATTCGCATCAGATATTCGTGGAACCTGAAGGCTTGAATACCCACGAACTCTACCCCAACGGTATCTCCACATCCTTACCATTCGATATTCAGCTTCAGGCAGTTCGAACCATTGCTGGTTTTGAAAATGCCCATATTACCCGCCCGGGTTACGCTATCGAATACGATTACTTCAACCCGATGGATCTCAGTCATTCGTTGGAAAACAAACATCTTGAAAATCTGTTTTTTGCAGGTCAGATCAATGGTACCACCGGTTATGAAGAAGCGGCGGCACAAGGATTGTTGGCTGGCATCAATGCAGCACTGAAAGTTCAAAACGAAGCGCCTTGGCATCCATCGCGGGACGAAGCCTATATTGGTGTTTTGGTAGATGATTTGGTTACCCTTGGAACCAAAGAACCTTATCGTATGTTTACCAGTCGTGCCGAATATCGTCTGTTACTTCGTGAAGACAACGCCGACTTGCGATTAACCGAGAAAGGTCGCCGGCTGGGTTTGATCGATGATCATCGCTGGCAGATATTTTCGACCAGGCGAGAAGCAATTGAAAAAGAAAGCGATCGATTGATAAAAACATGGATACAGCCAGATTCTATGGCCGCGGAACGGCTAAACCCTAAATTGCCGCGGCCACTCGACAAAGAAAACAATCTTAGCGATTTACTCAAACGTCCTGAGTTGACCATCGAAGATATTGAGTACTGTCAGGATCGCACTATTGAAGATAGAAGCGTCGCAGAGCAAATTGAAATTCAGGTCAAGTATGATGGTTACATCAGTCGACAACAGGAAGATATTGCTCGCCTGAAACGCCATGAAAACGCTACGTTGCCTGATAATTTCAGCTATGATTCTATCTCTGGATTATCCAATGAACTGGTTCAGAAACTGACGGAAGTGAAGCCCGCAACCATCGCCCAAGCGTCACGCATTCCAGGAATGACACCGGCCGCTGTTTCATTGCTTGTCATACAATTGAAAAAGCGTGCAATGCTCAATCAACACTCGGCCTAAACAGGTGCTTTGTGTATAGTCAACAAATTGCAAACGGCTGTGCTCAAATGGCTATCGAGCAACCTACGGAAATAGTGGAAAAGTTAAGCGCCTATATTTCCTTGTTGGCAAAATGGAACAAAACCTATAACTTGACCGCAGTTCGCAATCCGGCAGAAATGGTTTCACGTCATATTTTGGATAGCCTGTCATTGGTTGCGACATTGTCAGAAAACTCAGTTATCAATTTGATCGATGTGGGAACTGGCGCAGGTCTTCCGGGAATTCCACTTTCAATGGTTTTTCCAGAGAGACAATTTACTTTACTGGACAGCAACAGTAAAAAGACACGGTTCTTGAATCAATGTAAAATCGAACTGGATTTGCCCAATATTGACATTGTTTATCAGCGTGCGGAAAAGTTTATTCCGGATACACTGTTTGATATTGTGATATCCAGAGCATTTTCATCACTAAGTAATATGGTGTATTGGTGTGATCATCTGCTTGATGAAAATGGCTTTTTTCTTGCGATGAAAGGTCAGTATCCAGAGCAAGAAATAAATCAGATCCCAAAGCGATATCAGATTGATCGATCGTTGGAAGTCTCCATACCTGGATGTGATGGAGAAAGGCACCTGTTGATAATCTCGCGAATAGCGAAACAGACATAAATTAAAGGAAAAAAAAGTGGCGCGAATAATTGCAGTGACAAATCAAAAAGGTGGCGTGGGCAAGACCACTACCAGTGTCAATTTATGCGCTTCCCTGGCTGCAATGAAAAGAGAAGTGCTGTTAGTCGATCTAGATCCTCAAGGAAATGCGACCATGGGTTCCGGGATCGACAAGTATGAATGTATTAGTACCGTTTACGAAGTGCTAACGAAAAAGAAGCCCGCTGAAGAGGTAATTGTTCATTCACGAGAAGCTGGTTTTGATCTTATCCCCTCAAACGCTGATGTGACAGCGGCCGAAGTGGAATTGATGAATGAAATCGGTCGAGAACACCGTTTACGCCTGGCTTTGAATACAGTCAGGGAAGACTACGAGTTTATCCTGATAGACTGCCCGCCATCACTTAATATGTTAACGGTAAATGCACTTTCTTCAGCAGACAGCGTGCTTATCCCTATGCAATGCGAATACTATGCGCTGGAAGGTTTGGCGGCATTGATGAATACTATCGAACAAATAAAGGAAACGGTGAACCCCCATTTGGATATCGAAGGCTTGTTACGCACAATGTACGATCCGAGAAACAGCTTGACCCTCGACGTATCAGCTCAATTGAAAGAATACTTTGGCGATAAACTTTATGGCTCTGTTGTACCTAGAAACGTTCGTCTTGCCGAAGCGCCCAGTCATGGTTTGCCGGTATTGAAATATGATAAATCCTCGAAAGGCTCTGTCGCTTATTTAGCCGTTGCTGGTGAGTTGGTTCGTCGTAATGAAAAACAAAAAGAAAAACGGGATGCGATTCCAGCCTAGATAATTGTATAGGTGACCGTTCTTTATCTCTGCCATAGCGGCATCAGAACAGAATAGATATATTCGCATATAGTTAAAAACCATAGAGTTTATCATAGTGAAAAAGACGAAAGGGCTTGGATCCAAAGGATTAGGAGCGCTATTGAAGAGTTCCGGGACATCCGTCAAGGAAAAACAAAGTAGTGTTGATGGTCAGCTGCGTGAAATACCCATTGAATTGTTACAAAGCGGCCAGTATCAACCCAGACGCGATATGGATGCAACCTCGTTGGATGAGCTGGCCGATTCGATTCGTCAGCAGGGTATCGTGCAACCTATCGTAGTGCGTCCCATCGCTGAAGGTCGCTACGAAATAATCGCTGGTGAACGCCGTTGGAAAGCGGCGCAATTGGCGCAATTGGACACTTTGCCGGCTATCATACGCGAAGCCACGGACGAAGCGGTAATCGCCATGGCACTGATAGAAAACATACAAAGAGAAAACCTGAATCCTGTCGAAGAAGCTTTTGCACTGCAACGACTGCAAGACGAGTTCGGTTTAACACAACAACAAGTCGCCGAGGCGGTTGGAAAATCCCGAACCACCATCACTAATCTATTGCGTTTACTAGGGCTGACCACGGAAGTGAGAACCATGCTGGAGCATGGTGATATCGAAATGGGACACGCTAAAGCCCTATTGGGTTTGACTGATGCCAAACAGATTCATGCGGCCCGAATGGTAACGGCAAAATGCCTATCCGTGCGTCAAACAGAAACACTGGTTAGAAACATTCTACAGGGACTGAGTCAGCCGGCGAAAACACCAGAAATCATCAATCCTGACGTAAAACGTTTACAAGACAACCTTGCGGACAAGTTAGGTGCCGTTGTCGATATCAGTTATTCTGCCAAAGGTAAAGGCAAGCTGACAATTCACTATAATTCCCTTGATGAACTGGATGGCATACTTGCCCATATCAAATAATGAATAATTAAATTGCATTTAATTATTCATTTAACTTATTAATTTAAAACGCTAGTCCTACTTCATATCGCACGTTATCAGGAATAGAAACGCTATTTTTGTTGACTAAGATTTTATTATTCCAATTAACAGGTATTTTTTTGATTTGACGACTTGTTTTTAAGTTGAATGCATATCTTAATATATCTATAATCTTGGTCGTTTAGGATCACTTAGTTCCAAGCCGTATCGTTGAATAATGCCCACGTTGGAAAATAAGATTGTGGGTGGAAGTGAACCAGAGCCTGAAGCTATTGCTATGAAGACATGTACCAGGCAAGTATTTCCAGTATAGCACAAGTGTGTTGGTTGGCTGGTGAAGTGATAGAAGGTGAAAAAGACTATTAGTTCCGTTTCACGACCTTCTATTATTATGCGTGTCGTGTTATTTCAGACATTAATACTGGCAGTGGTTTCCGTATTGTGTTTGGCAAAAGGCCTAATAGCCTTTTATTCGGCATTGGTTGGTGGGTTGGTTTTTATCATACCTAACGGCTATTTTGCCTATAAAGTATTCGCTTACAGCGGCGCGCAGGCAGCGCGCAAGATTGTTCAGTCCTTTTATAAAGGCGAAGCGGTGAAATTAATATTGACGGCTGTCCTGTTCACGGTTGTTTTTATTTATGTAAAGCCGCTTGATGTGCTGGCGATGTTTCTAGCATATTTTATATTACTCGTTTCGAACTGGCTGATTCCTATCGTTATCGGTCGTAAATCACTGCAATAACGCAGCAACAACAAAGTTTGAGAGTTAAGTATGGCAGGCGAATCCCCAACTGCATCCGAATATATTCAACATCACCTCCAGAATCTCACTTTCGGTAATCACCCGGAAAACGGCTGGTCCTTTGCGCACAACGCAGCGGAAGCTCAGGAAATGGGGTTTTGGGCAATTCATGTCGACACTATTTTTTGGTCTGTCGGACTCGGCATTTTATTCTTGTGGCTGTTTAAAAAAGCGGCAAAACAGGCAACGATTGGCGTACCTGGTGGTTTGCAAAATTTTGTAGAAGTCATGGTTGAATTTGTTGACAACAGTGTCAAAGAAACATTTCATGGTAAAAATCCAGTTATTGCCCCGTTGGCCCTGACAATTTTTTGTTGGATTTTTTTGATGAATCTGATGGATTTGGTTCCCGTCGACTTCATTCCACGTCTATTTCAAGTTATTGTTGGTAACGATCACGCCTATTTCAAGGTTGTGCCAACTACCGATGTCAATGCAACACTGGGCATGTCACTTTCCGTGTTTGTATTGATTATTTATTACAGTGTCAAAGTGAAGGGTGTTGGCGGCTTTACCGGTGAACTTACCTTGCAGCCCTTTGGCAAATGGATGGTACCTTTCAATCTGTTACTGGAAGGTGTCGGTCTGATCGCAAAACCTGTTTCACTCGCACTTCGACTTTTTGGCAACCTGTATGCAGGTGAGCTTATCTTTATTCTCATTGCGATTATGCCTTTCTGGGTACAGTTCATGCTGTCCGTACCTTGGGCTATATTCCATATTCTGGTTATTACGTTGCAGGCTTTCATCTTTATGATGCTGACGATTGTATACATGAGTATGGCGCATGAAGATCACTAGATACATCGAATTAACCTTAACTACTAACTAAAACTGAAATAGCAGGAGACAAAATGGAAACTGTAGTTGGAATGACCGCGATCGCCGTTGCTCTATTGATCGGCATGGGTGCTTTGGGAACAGCAATCGGCTTTGGTCTGTTGGGTGGCAAATTCCTTGAAGGTGCTGCTCGTCAACCAGAAATGGTGCCAATGCTGCAAGTAAAAATGTTCATAGTGGCTGGTTTGCTTGATGCGGTGACCATGATCGGTGTAGGTATCGCATTGTTTTTCACGTTCGCTAATCCTTTTGTTGGTCTGGTTTCCTAATTACTTGGAGCAAATTCCAAATCAATTTAAAGATATAGGCGAGAGGTGTTGACGTGAACATTAACCTAACAATGATAGGTCAAGCGATCGCATTCTTTCTCTTGTCACGTGACCTTGAACTAGCCCAGGAAAAAGCGGCGAAAGAATTAAAAGCGGCTAAACAGCAGGCTGCCGAGATCATAGATCAGGCAAACAAACGTTCCAACCAGATCGTGGATGAAGCAAAAGATAGTGCTCGTGTCGAAGGAGAACGTATTTTAGCCGCCGCGAAAGCTGAAGTTGACCAGGAAGTAAATCGAGCGAAAGAAGCATTACGTGCTGAGGTTTCGAAGATTGCTCTTGTCGGCGCTGAGAAAATTCTGGAAGCCTCCGTAGATGAGTCGGCACATAGCGAGATGTTGAATAAACTCGCTGCTGAAATGTAGCGGGGTCAGAGCAATGGCAGAATTATCCACACTGGCACGGCCATACGCGAAAGCAGCTTTTTATGCAGCATGTGATGCGAAAAAACTGACTGAATGGTCAGAAGCGCTATCTTATGCGGCCTTGGTGGCACAAGACGAGCAGATGCAGGTTTTTCTGGCTCACCCGGCTTTGACGAGTGACCAAAAAGCTAACGCTTTCATTGACGTGTGTAAGGGCAAGATTTCTGAGCACAGCCAAAACTTGATTTATGTTTTAGCTGAAAATAAGAGGCTCAGTCTGTTACCGCAAATAGCCGTTTTGTTTGAAGAGCTGAAATCTTTACAAGAAAAATCTGTAGATGTAACTGTTCAAACAGCATTCAAGCTAAGCAGTAAACACGAAAAAAATCTTGCCAAGGCGTTATCCGCCAAACTGGATCGAAACATCAGTATTAGTTCCAGTGTAGATAAAACTCTTATTGGCGGAGTAATTATACGAGCAGGAGACCTTGTTATCGATGCGTCAGTGAGAGGTAAGCTTGCAAAACTGGCCGAAGCGATAGGTTCCTAAAAGATTTAGGTTTGAGGACATTGGCATGCAGCAACTGAATCCTTCAGAGATCAGCGAAATAATTAAGAAACGCATTGAGAAACTTGATGTGTCTTCCGATGCCCGTACAGAGGGCACGATCGTCAGCGTATCAGACGGTATCGTACTGATACACGGGCTGGCTGACGTAATGTATGGTGAAATGATCGAGTTTGACGGCGGTTTGTACGGTTTGGCTCTTAACTTGGAGCGAGATTCTGTCGGTGCCGTTGTACTGGGTGATTATCAAAATCTGGCTGAAGGCCAGAAAGCGAAATGTACAGGGCGAATTTTGGAAGTGCCCATTGGCGAAGGTCTTTTGGGGCGTGTTGTCGATTCCCTGGGTAATCCAATCGATGGCAAAGGAGCCTTGTCCACAACGCAAACTGCTCCTATCGAGGTGGTTGCACCGGGTGTAATCGCGCGGCAATCTGTTGACGAGCCGGTGCAAACCGGGTTGAAGGCCATCGATACTATGGTTCCGATCGGCCGTGGGCAACGAGAGTTGATTATAGGTGACCGCCAGACAGGTAAAACAGCGGTAGCAATCGATACCATCATTAACCAGAAAAGCACTGGTGTGAAATGTATCTATGTTGCCATCGGGCAAAAGCAATCTTCTATCGCCGGAGTAGTTCGAAAGTTAGAGGAACATGGTGCAATGGGCCACACCATCGTGGTGGCTGCCGGTGCGGCTGATCCGGCCTCCATGCAGTTTCTCGCTCCGTATGCGGGTTGTACGATGGGAGAATACTTTCGGGATCGTGGTGAAGATGCGTTGATTGTCTATGATGATCTATCCAAACAGGCGGTAGCGTATCGTCAGATTTCCCTGTTGCTACGTCGACCACCAGGTCGTGAAGCCTATCCTGGTGACGTATTCTATTTGCATTCACGCTTGTTGGAGCGGGCTTCCCGAGTAAACGCAGATTACGTGGAAAATTTCACTAAAGGTGAAGTTAAAGGTAAGACTGGTTCCTTGACTGCATTACCTATTATCGAGACCCAAGCCGGTGACGTATCTGCTTTCGTTCCTACCAACGTAATCTCGATTACGGATGGTCAGATATTCCTCGAGACAGATTTGTTCAACTCGGGTATTCGACCCGCCATGAACGCCGGTATATCGGTATCTCGTGTCGGTGGTGCTGCGCAAACCAAGGTCATGAAAAAGCTGGGTGGTGGTATTCGACTGGCATTGGCGCAGTATCGGGAATTGGCGGCGTTTGCCCAGTTCGCATCTGACCTTGACGAGTCGACGCGCAAGCAGTTAGAGCATGGCCAACGTGTTACCGAGTTAATGAAACAGAGGCAGTTCAGTCCGTTAAGCGTGCCTATGATGGGTGTTATTCTGTACGCGGCTAACGAAGGGTATTTGGACGATATCGAAGTTAACAAGGTTGTAGACTTTGAAGCATCCATGATTTCTTATATGAACGCAGAACAGCAGGACTTATTGGAGAAAATCGGCCCGAGTGGTAATTACGGCGACGATATTGCTGATGATATCAAAGCGGCAATTGAGAAATTCAAAGCAACTCAAACATGGTAATGTTTCCTGGCTTAGTCGGATGACCGAGCCAGAAACGATTGTTTTGAAGCTTTAAAAGGCAGTGAGATTATGGCCGTCGGAAAAGAGATACGCACAAAAATATCGAGTATTAAAAGTACGCAGAAAATTACCAGCGCTATGGAAATGGTAGCGGCGAGTAAAATGCGTAAAGCTCAGGAAAAAATGAGTGCCGGTAAGCCTTATGCAGAACAAATACGTTCAGTGGTTGGGCATATCGCTAACGCAAATCCTGAGTATCATCACCTGTACATGCAAGAGCGGGAAGTTAAGCGTGTAGGCTATATCGTCATTTCAACAGATCGTGGATTATGTGGTGGATTGAATACCAACACATTCAAAAAAGCTGTTACCAGTATGAAGCAGTGGCATGATCAGGAAATTGAAATTGAAATTGATATCTGTACCATTGGACAAAAAGCATCGGGTTTCTTCAGAAATTTTGGTGGGAATGTGGTTGCGGCTTTGTCTCACTTGGGTGACGAACCATCAGCAGCCAAGCTGATAGGTTCAGTGAAAGTGATGTTGGATGGTTTTGCTGAAGGAAAAATAGACAGGCTTTTCCTGATTCACAACGAGTTTGTCAACACCATGACACAGAGGCCGAAACAGATACAGCTTTTGCCACTTCTGGCAACAGAAGGAAAAGAGTTTAAGCACCATTGGGATTATATCTATGAACCTGAGGCAAAGCTCATTTTAGACGGTTTGTTGACCAGGTTTATTGAGTCCCAAGTTTATCAAGGCGTAGTAGAAAACAATGCCTGTGAACAGGCGGCACGTATGGTAGCTATGAAGAGTGCGACAGATAACGCCGGAGATATGATCGATGGATTGCAATTGGTTTATAACAAAGCGCGCCAGGCAGCAATCACTCAGGAAATTTCCGAAATTGTCGGTGGTGCGGCAGCTGTTTAGGGTTTTTTTAAGTTTGCGGAATTGACGAGGAACCGAGCATGAGTAGCGGACGTATCGTTCAGATCATTGGAGCTGTAATTGACGTGGAATTTCCACGGGATTCGGTGCCCAAGATATATGATGCGCTGGATGTAAAAGGTGGTACGACCACATTGGAAGTTCAGCAACAGTTAGGCGATGGTATAGTTCGTACTATCGCAATGGGTAGTACAGAAGGTTTAAAACGTGGTTTGGATGTGTCCAGTACCAATGCACCTATCAGTGTACCCGTTGGTATAGAAACCTTGGGTCGTATCATGGATGTATTGGGTAATCCGATTGATGATGCGGGTCCAATTGGTGAGAAAGAAAAATCACCTATTCATCGTAAAGCGCCAGCCTACGCCGATCAGGCTGCATCGGCCGAGATTCTGGAAACGGGTATCAAGGTAATTGATTTGGCTATACCCTTTGCCAAGGGTGGTAAGGTTGGATTGTTCGGTGGTGCCGGCGTGGGTAAAACCGTCAATATGATGGAGCTTATCAACAACATTGCGAAGGAGCACTCGGGTTTGTCAGTGTTTGCAGGAGTTGGTGAGCGAACTCGAGAGGGTAACGATTTCTACTATGAAATGAAGGAATCGAACGTTCTCGACAAAGTGGCAATGGTTTACGGGCAAATGAATGAGCCTCCTGGAAACCGCTTGCGGGTCGCGTTGACAGGACTCACCATGGCGGAAAAATTCCGGGATGATGGGCGTGATGTATTGTTGTTTGTCGATAATATTTATCGATACACTCTGGCCGGAACCGAGGTGTCCGCGCTCTTGGGGCGTATGCCTTCAGCGGTAGGTTATCAACCTACATTGGCGGAAGAAATGGGGGTACTGCAGGAACGAATTACCTCTACCAAAGCGGGTTCAATTACATCTGTTCAGGCCGTGTACGTTCCAGCTGACGACTTGACCGATCCGTCTCCTGCGACTACGTTTTCGCACCTGGATGCAACTGTCGTACTGAGTCGTGATATTGCCGCGAAAGGTATTTACCCTGCGATCGATCCATTGGATTCCACCAGTCGCCAGCTTGATCCGTTAATTATAGGGCAAGATCATTACGACACGGCGCGTGGTGTGCAATCTGTATTACAGAGATACAAAGAACTGAAAGATATTATAGCGATTTTGGGTATGGATGAGTTGTCGGAGGAAGACAGGCAGACTGTATCTCGCGCACGTAAAATCGAGCGTTTCTTGTCTCAGCCTTTCCATGTCGCAGAAGTATTTACCGGTTCGCCCGGAAAGTATGTGTCTCTGAAAGACACAATAGCGGGCTTTAAAGGGATTCTTGCAGGGGATTATGATTCATTACCAGAGCAGGCATTCTATATGGTCGGTGGTATCGACGAAGTTGTGGAAAAAGCGAAGAGCATGAAGTAATCACTTCATTATAATGAGGCGAAGCAGATGGGAATGAGCGTTCATTGCGATATAGTTAGTGCTGAAGAGGAAGTTTTTTCCGGATTGGTTGAGATGGTTATTGCTTCCGGTTCCGAAGGTGATTTGGGTATCGCGCCTGGACACGCTCCTCTTTTGAGCCCCCTTAATCCTGGCCCTGTCCGGGTAGTTAAGCAGGGCGGAGAAGAAGAAGTGATTTATGTGTCCGGTGGATTTATTGAGGTTCAGCCTAACATTGTGACGATATTGTCGGATACTGCTCAACGAGCTGGCGACATGGATGAAGCTGCTGCAATGGAAGCGAAGAAGGAGGCTGAAAAAGCATTGGCGAATCAGTCATTTGACATGGATTACACCCGAGCGGCAGCGCAATTGGCGGAAGCTGTAGCGCAGTTGCGTACCATCAAGCAACTTCGCGACAAATTGAAATAAAAGCTGTGACAAATAGCCATAAAAAAGGGTAGCTTAAGCTACCCTTTTTTTGTTTATCTAACAATTGTAATATGCCTTTCTATTACCACTAACCATTCTTATTTAGTTGAAACCAAGGATATTGAAATGACGACAGAAGTAATCATTCTAGCCGCCGGGCAAGGATCACGAATGAAATCCCGATTACCTAAAGTACTTCATAAAATCGCGGGAAAAGCGATGTTGCAACATGTAATTGATAGTGCCTTAGCGATAGGAGCAGAAAAACTTCATGTTGTTGTAGGTCATGGTTCTGAACAAGTAAAACAAACTATACAAAACCAAGTCAACTGGGTTGAGCAAACCGAACAACTGGGTACTGGTCATGCCGTTAAGCAGGCGCTGCCGTTTCTATCCCAGGAAAACATTTGTTTAATTCTCTATGGTGATGTGCCGCTAGTTGATACTAAGACATTAGAAAACCTAGTAAAACATGTCAAACCTAACACACTCGCTCTATTGACGGCGAATCTTGATGACCCCTCAGGGTATGGCAGAATCATTCGTGATAAAAATGAAGGCTTTGTGCAATCAATAGTTGAGCAGAAAGACGCCTCGCCTGACCAGTTGGAAGTGAAAGAAGTGAATACAGGCATTATGGCAGTGGATGGCCGACACCTGTTTAAATGGTTGCCGCAACTTCGTAATAACAATGCATCACAAGAATACTATTTGACTGATATTATCAGGATGGCTGTTTCAGAAAATGTAGAAATTATGGTTACCCATCCAGTGGATAAACTAGAAATAAAGGGAGCGAACAATCGAGAGGAACTCGCCAGCCTTGAACGATGGTTTCAACAAAAAAAGGCCAAGGATCTTATGATATCAGGCGCAACGCTTCAGGATCCCGATAGAATTGATATTCGGGGTGAGTTGTCCTGCGGTCAAGATGTCACTATTGATATTAATTGTCTGTTCGAGGGTAATGTCACGCTGGCCGATAACGTCAGCATTGGTGCAAATTGTTCGATTAAAAATACGTCAATCGATGAAGGAACCATTATCCACCCCAATACAATAATCGAAGATGCAATTATAGGTACGAATGTCAATGTCGGGCCTTTTGCCCGCATCCGTCCGGGCACTCAATTGGCAAATGAATCGAAAGTGGGCAACTTTGTGGAAATGAAAAAAACCATTGTTGGCGAAGGCAGTAAAATCAATCACCTAAGCTATGTAGGTGACGCTAATCTGGGCCGAAATGTCAATGTTGGCGCCGGAACGATAACCTGTAATTACGATGGCGTGAATAAATTTGATACCAAGATTGGCGATGAAGTTTTTGTCGGTTCCAATACCTCTTTGGTTGCCCCGGTGGTGATTGGGAACAAGTCGACAATTGGTGCCGGGTCCATTATCACCAAAAGCGTAGATGAATCGCAATTGGCGGTAGCCAGGGGTCGACAAAAAAACATAGACGGTTGGCAAAGACCAAAAAAATCAAAATAGGACAAGAGTCATGTGTGGAATTGTAGGTGCCGTTGCACAAAGGGATGTATCTGAAATTTTATTGGAAGGTCTTAAACGTCTGGAATATCGGGGTTATGATTCGGCTGGTTTGGCGGTACTTACCGAGCAAGGAAATTTTTCCAGAATTCGACGGGTAGGCAAGGTCAAAGCGTTAGCCGAAGCGCTTGATAAAAAAGCGTGTGAAGGGGGTACCGGTATCGCCCATACGCGTTGGGCGACACACGGTGAGCCCAATGAGGCGAACGCACATCCCCATGTATCTATCGATTCAGCCACGACCAAAGAACGAATTGTTGTCGTCCATAACGGCATTATCGAGAATCACCAGCCACTCCGCGATATGTTGACTAAGCAGGGTTTCAAATTTCAGTCAGATACCGATACCGAAGTGATCGCCCATTTGGTGAACTTTGAACTTCAGCGAAGAGATTCTTTACTAGATGCATTTCGCGCAGCAGTCTCGCAACTTGAAGGCGCCTATGGCACTGTGATCATGGATACCTTGAACCCCGGTAAACTGATCGCTGCCAGATCGGGCAGCCCGCTGGTAATAGGATATGGATTGGGGGAAAACTTTCTCGCCTCTGACCAGTTAGCGCTTCTACCTGTGACTCGTCGTTTTTCGTTTCTGGAAGAAGGTGATATTGCTGAACTGACCAGAAGAAAAGTGACCGTCTATAACCTGGATGGTCAGCAAGTAGACCGACCAATCAAGGAATCTGATGTCTTACATGATGCCGGCGAAAAAGGGCCCTTCAAACATTACATGCTCAAAGAAATTTATGAGCAGCCCATTGCAATCAAAAATACGCTGGAAGGCAGAATCGTATCAGGTAAAGTCGCTGACAATGCTTTTGGAGAAGGTGCCGAACAAATCCTGAGAGGCATTCAGAATGTCCAAATCATTGCTTGTGGAACCAGTTACCATGCCGGCATGGTGGCGCGGTATTGGCTTGAAGAGTTCGCGGGTGTTTCCTGCAATGTTGAAATTGCCTCCGAATTCAGATATCGAAAGTCATTTGTACATAAAGATTCGCTGCTCATCACTCTATCTCAATCCGGTGAAACTGCCGATACATTGGCTGCATTGCGTCTGGCAAAAGAATCGGGTTACCGAGCCAGTCTTACTATATGTAACGTACCCGGTTCCTCACTGGTTCGGGAATCTGATCTTTCCTACATGATGAAAGCGGGTGCGGAAATTGGTGTCGCCTCAACCAAGGCGTTCACTGTTCAGCTTTGTGCTTTGCTGCTGCTGGTTGCCTATCTAAGCAGAAATAAACCGGGTTTGGAAAAAACCGAAATCGAGATTGTTAGCGCACTTCAATCTTTACCCGCTAAAGTTGAAAATGCGTTGGATATGGATGAATCCATACAGGAATTGGCGGAAGATTTCACTGATAAACAACATAGCCTGTTTCTGGGTAGGGGAAATCAATATCCGATAGCGATGGAGGGAGCGCTCAAGTTAAAGGAAATCAGCTATATTCACGCCGAAGCCTATGCCGCCGGCGAACTCAAACACGGCCCATTGGCGCTGATTGACGCTGAAATGCCAGTGATCGTGGTTGCGCCAAATAACGAACTGCTGGAAAAACTCAATTCCAATGTTGAAGAAGTGAGAGCGCGTGGTGGTTTGATGTACGTATTTGCCGACCGTGGAGCCAATTTTAAAAGTGACGAAACCATGAAAGTGCTAGATGTACCGAATTGTGAAAAAATTGTCGCACCCATACTTTATACCATTCCTCTTCAGTTATTGAGCTACCATGTTGCGTTGATTAAAGGTACGGACGTAGATCAACCAAGAAACCTGGCAAAATCAGTGACCGTCGAGTGATTTTTTTGTCATGGCGGCGTAACTTGTAGACTGACAAAAAGTGAGCTTACGGCAACCTTGCGTGACTTATTCGGGTTATTGTGCTTCCGCCTCAACCTGCCTTTCCGCATACACCCACGGTAGCCATTGCTCTGGATTC
>PDWJ01001836.1_pt1 | contig 29588 bp, 25 predicted proteins | sample 1430881 | NCBI WGS metagenome assembly PDWJ01 (sample SAMN01162460, study PRJNA174530) | Oral metagenome, whole genome shotgun sequencing project. | biome: Marine environment; feature: Marine mammal; material: Swab sample of the gingival sulcus; isolation source: swab sample of gingival sulcus...
GAAAAAACGCTCCTTAGCACGTGCTTTTTCCTCATCACGGCGACCACCTCCCAAGGCACAATCTACTTTTAATTCCTCCAAAGCATCTAACAAGGTAACCGTCTGCAATTTATTCCGACTTGCATTATAGCCTTTTTCTTCAACCACACGCCCTTGATTAATAGAATCTTGCACATAACGAACCAATAAACGTGTACCTGTTTGCTGCATCAATTCATCACGGAAAGTGATTGTTTCCTCAAAATTATGCCCTGTGTCAATGTGCAACAACGGAAATGGTACTTTCGCAGGAGCAAATGCCTTACGTGCAAGGTGAAACATCACGATAGAATCCTTACCACCCGAAAAAAGCATTACAGGCTTTTCAAACTGTGCTGCCACCTCACGAATTACATAAATCGCCTCTGCCTCTAACTCTTTTAAATGCGTAACTCTTGTATTTTGCATATTTTTCTGCTGATTTGCGTATAAAGTATTTTAAGGAAACAAATATACGAATTTTGTAGGCAACTTAGGGCTTAACTTCTGCAGAGCATAAAACAATCTATTTTTTTATTAATTTTTCCACTTGAACCAATAATTCTTTAACAGTTTTTTCAATGGTTCTATTTGCAGTTTGAATATGAATATTAGGTTTTTGAGGAGCTTCAAAAGGCGAGGAGATACCCGTAAAATCTTTAATCTCTCCTGCTCTTGCTTTTTGGTACAGCCCCTTTACATCTCGCTGTTCGCAAATCTCAAGTGGTGTATCTACAAAAACCTCAACAAAATCTTCTCCGATAATTTCTTTTGCCTGTTGGCGAATTTCTTCCGTAGGACTTACAAAACATGCCAAAACAATCACTCCACAATTTACAAACAATTTGCTCACCTCTGCAATACGGCGAATGTTTTCTTTGCGGTCTTCTTCTGAAAACCCCAAATTGGCATTTAGTCCACTACGAATATTGTCGCCGTCTAAGAGCTGGGTAAAGTAGCCCATTTCAAATAAATGTCTTTCTAATTGTATTGCCAAAGTTGTTTTTCCTGAACCGGAAAGGCCTGTGAACCAGAGCACTTTAGCTCGTTGTTTCAATTTTTTCTCTTTCTCTTCACGGGGTAGCATTCTGTCAAATATAGGATAAATATTTTTCAATTTTTGTACTTTTTTAAAATGCATTTTTCAAGGTTAGCATCATTAATAATAAAACTGACATAATCATAAAATATGCTCTGCGTTGGTTTCGAAAAGCAGTCATATTTTCAACGTTTATTTCTTTTACTCGACAAAAATCTGTCACATCAATAAATTTATGTGTGAGCTGCATAAAAATAAAGTAAATTCCTGCGACTATTCCGACAAAGAATATTCCCACATACATAAAGCTAAGTTCATCCCAATTCTGAAAGACAACATAAGAAGCCCAGACTAATACCAACATTACAGGAATTACTAAAAGAATTCTCTTTGTCATAATTTTATCTGTCAAAAAAAAAGTAATGATGCAAATATAGCAAAACTTTTGGGCGAATATGAGTCCATTTTGAATAGTAAAGCGAAAAACAAATACATTTTGCTCACTTGGGAATTCTTCTAATTAATTTCCATTTTTTCTTCTGTTGATATGAAATACCAAGTCAAAGTAGTATTTGCTTATAAGATAAATCATTTAAGCACAGTTTTTGTTCTTCTTGTTGAATTAATAATTAGTGTCCTTTGTGAAAGAAAGATATACTCTTCTACGCTTTATAGAATTTGCGTGGTATATGGGGTGCAAGATTTTTTTAACAAGAACTTACTGTCATATAAAAAACATTTTAATGAAATATAAAAATCTCTCAGAAAAACAGATTCTACAATTGGAGCAACAAGGATGCTCTGCAGAGCAGTGGAGTCAAGTCTTTATAACTGATAAAACCAATTTGAAACATATAAAGAATGTTTGTTTTTCCGGTATCAATAAAATAGGAGAGATTGCTGGTACGAACCTTTCTTTTGGTAATGTTGAGCGTTCTAATGGGATATATGATGCGCACCTGCATAATTGTATCGTTGGGGACAGAGTATTTATAAAAAATATCAGAAATTATATTGCTAATTATGTTGTTGGAAATGATGTGGTAATTGAGAATGTTGATATTATTGCAACAGAAGGGAAAAGTAGTTTTGGAAATGGTGTCATTGTGGAGCCTATCAATGAGGGGGGCGGACGTTCCTTTCCAATCTTTGATTCTTTGAGTGCACAAATTGCCTCCGTTTTGAGTATGTATCGTCATCGGACGAAGGTTATTGAAATATTGGAGTCAATGATTAGAGAATATGCTGAATCTATATCTTCTGAGAAAGGGCATATAGGAGACGCTGTAGTTATTTGTAATGTTCAAAAGATTAAAAATGTACGTATTGGTGAGTGTGCTCGCTTAGATGGTGTTTCCAGTTTGGAAAATGGAAGTATTAATTCTAAAAAGGATGCATCCGTCTATATTGGTAATGCTGTGATGGCAAAGAATTTTATAGTTTCGAGTGATAGTGTTGTAGATAATGCAACGCTTATAACAAATTGTTTTGTAGGACAAGGATGTATTTTAGATAAGCATTATTCTGCTGAGCAATCTGTTTTCTTTGCTAATAGTCAGGGGTTTAATGGAGAGGCTTGTTCGATTTTTGCAGGTCCTTTTACTGTTACGCATCACAAATCCACTTTGTTGATAGCAGGAATGTTTTCTTTTATGAATGCAGGGAGTGGTTCTAACCAGAGTAACCATATGTACAAATTAGGTCCTATTCATCAGGGGGTTTTGGAGCGTGGAGCTAAGACAACGAGTGATTCTTATCTGCTTTGGCCTGCTAAGGTTGGTGCTTTTACATTAGTAATGGGAAGGCATTATAAAAATACCGATTCTTCCAATTTACCTTTTTCATATTTAATAGAAAATAATGATGAAAGTGTGTTAGTTCCGGGTGTTAATTTGCGAAGCATAGGAACTATTAGAGATGCTCAAAAATGGCCTAAACGAGATAGGAGGAGTGAGGGACATCGGTTGGATTGTATCAATTATAATTTATTGAGTCCTTTTACTTTGAATAAAATGTATGAAGGACTTCAAATATTGAAATCTTTGGAGGAGGTTTCCGGATATAATGTAGAGGAATATACTTATCATGGACTAAAGATACGCAGAAATGCATTGTTGAGAGGGATAAAGCTTTATGAAATAGGTGTTTATAAGTTTTTAGGTAATTCGTTGATTAGTAGAATTTATAATAAAGAGGTACATTCCACGGAAACTCTTCAAGCTGCTTTGAAAGCTGATGAAGCTATGGGAGAGGGACGCTGGGTAGATGTAGCCGGAATGATTTGCCCTTTGCAGGCATTAGAAAATATCTTAGATCGTATAGAAGCGGGTAATATTGCAAATTTATCCAAGTTGCAAGAAGAGTTTGTGGCAGTTCATAAAAAATACTATGATTTGGAGTGGACTTGGGCTGCCGATTTGTTTGAAAAGATGGAAGGGAAAAAGGTGGAAGATATTACACCAAAGGATTTTATTCGTTTGGTTAAAAAGTGGGAGGATAGCGTCGTGGAGTTGGATGAAATGCTTTTTTATGATGCAAAGAAAGAATTTTCATTATCTACCCAAGTGGGATTTGGAGTTGACGGTAATGAGGAAGCAAGAAAACAAGATTTTGCAAGTGTCCGAGGAGATTTTGATACTAACCCGACCGTTAAGGAAACATTAGAGCATATTAAAAGAAAAAAACGTCTGGGGAATAGAGTAATTCGACAGATGAAAAAAATAATTGAAAAAGAAAAGAAATAATTATGTGTGGAATAGTTGGTTATATAGGTTCTCGTAAAGCATACCCCATTTTGATAGAGGGATTAAGACGATTGGAATATAGGGGATATGACAGTGCAGGAGTTGCACTGTTGGAAGATAACGTGTTGGAGGTGTATAAACAGGTGGGGAAGGTGGCAGATTTAGAAGCTGCTATTCCGAAAAAAGATTTTAAGCAAACGCTTGGGGTTGCTCATACGCGTTGGGCTACACACGGTGCTGCGACCAAAGATAACGCACATCCTCACTATTCTTATTCTAAAGATATTGCAGTGGTACATAATGGCATTATTGAGAATTTTATGCTTTTGAAAAGACGCTTGAAGGCTTCGGGCTATGAGTTTCGTAGCGATACAGATACAGAGGTGATTGTTAATTTGATAGAAAGCGAGAGAAAAGCGGGGAGGGTGAGTTTAGAAAAGGCGGTAAATAAAGCCTTGCAACAGTTGCACGGAGCTTATGCTTTGGCTGTTTTGTCTAAGGAAGAGCCTGATAAAATGATTGTGGCACGTAAAGGAAGTCCTTTGGCTATTGGTTTAGGAAAATCCTATGAGGAGTTTTTTATTGCTTCTGATGCTATTCCAATCATCGAATACACGCAAGACCTAATTTATTTGAATGATAATGAAGTTGCAGTGTTGGAGCGAGGGAGAAAGGTGGAAGTTAGAAATATTTTTGGCAAGTTAAAGAGTTATAAAATTAAACATATTGATTTGGATATGAACATGGTAACAAAGGGAGCTTACGAGCATTTTATGCTAAAAGAAATTTTTGAGCAACCCGAAACCTTATCCAATACTATATTTAGTCATCTGGGAGAGACAGAAGATAAAATTTATTTTGAAGGTTTAGAGGATTTAAAGCAGCAACTGATTGAGGCAAATAGAATTGTTATTGTTGCTTGTGGAACTTCTTGGCACTCGGGGCTTATTGGGGAGTATCTAATAGAGGAATTGGCTCGTGTTCCGGTAGAAGTTGAGTATGCTTCTGAGTTTCGTTATCGGAGACCGATTATCCATAAAGGAGATATTGTTTTAGCTATATCTCAATCCGGTGAAACAGCAGACACTTTGGCTGCTTTGCGATATTCAAAAGAACAAGGAGCAACGACTTTTGCAATTTGTAATGTCTATGGTTCTTCAATGGCGAGGGAGGCAGATTTTGTTGCTTATACTTATGCCGGAGTGGAAATAGGAGTTGCTTCAACAAAAGCTTTTACGGCACAAGTCGCGGTACTTTCTCTTCTAGCCATTACATTAGGATTAGAAAATAAGAAACTAGAAGAAAAGCGAGGTAAAGAGCTGATGAAGTCTTTGAGAATGATTCCTGAAATGGTGGCTAAAACACTCGAGCAGGACGCAGCTATTGAGCAGATTGCGAAGAAATTCTTGGAAACGACAAGCTTCTTGTATTTGGGTAGAGGTATTAACTTCCCCATAGCCTTGGAAGGAGCTTTGAAACTGAAGGAAATCTCTTACATTCATGCAGAGGGCTATCCCGCAGCAGAGATGAAACATGGTCCTATTGCTATGATTGACGAATACTTGCCAACCTTAATCGTAGGAACAAATAAGGCATATTATGAAAAGATAGTTTCTAATGCGCAAGAAGTGAAAGCGCGGAAAGGAATTTGGCAAAATCCGTAACGGTGGAGTAATCTGTGCTTTCCAGGAAGTGTTGAGAGTGTATTATGTGAAAAGTAATCCTACGTACAGGATGTATGTGCTTAGTAACAATCCTCCTTTTAGGTTGTTTATTTTTCCGTTTCGCAAAGGGAGCATTGTGAAAAAGAGCAGCGCGGAAATTCCAATCATAACATAGATGTCAAAATCCAGAATAGCCGGATTTACATTGATCGGTTTTATGAGGCTTGTAACCCCAAGAACACTTAAAATATTAAAAATATTTGATCCTATAATATTGCCAATGGAGATGTCCATTTGTTTTTTTAGTGCTGCAATTATGGAAGTTGCCAATTCAGGAACTGAAGTGCCGAAAGCTACAATAGTGAGCCCAATGACGCGTTCACTAATTCCAAAAGTAAAGGCGATGTTCTGTGCGGAAGAAACTAAAAGTTCCGCTCCATAATACAGTCCTATTGATGCGCAAATAACAAATAATAATGCTTGCCATATAGGAAGTGAGGGCGCTTCTATTTCTTCTTTATTTCTATTTCTTCTTGATCTGTATCTTAGCAGAATGATGTACGCTATTAGTAAACTGCATAAGAGAAGTCCGTCCAGGAAAGAAATCTTTAGATCTACAATAAGTAACCAAAGTAATAAAGAAACACCCATCATAAAAGGGTAGTTGATAATGGAAGACTCGCGGTGAATCGGTATGGGAAGGATTAAGGCGGTAGTGCCAAGTATGAGTCCTATGTTGGCGATATTTGAGCCTATTACATTTCCGATGCTGAGGTCAGGACTCCCTTTTAGTGCTGCATCTATGCTTACAAAAAGTTCCGGGGCAGATGTTCCTATAGATACAATGGTTAAACCAATTATAAGTTTGGGTATTTTTAGATGATTGGCAATTTGTACTCCTCCTTTGACGAGAAAATCTCCGGAAAGTATTAAAATTAACAAACCTAGTATGAAATATAAGTAGTCCATATTATTCTTCTTTCTTCGTGTCTTTTAGTTGATTGTGAATTTTTCTTCTTTCTTTTTCAAGTGTTTCAGCCTGAGTTTTAAATTCATTAGAAACTTCTTTCGTTGTTTGTTTTATCTCTTTCCAACTTTTGCCCAAAATACGCGCAATTTCAGGGAGTTGCTTAGAACCGAAAAGTAATAAGGACACCAAAAAGATTAATAAAATTTCGAAACCTCCAATGCCAAATAAGGGTGTCATAAGTTAACGGTATATATGCGAGGCAAATATACAATATAAAAAATAAAGAAGTTTAGCCCTTTAAAAAAAGTATTTAAGAGTTTTTGTATTAACTTTGTTGCTTTAAATTATTGAGGTTTATGGAGTCATATGACGTAATTATCGTTGGAGCGGGTATTGTTGGGTTAGCAACAGCATTGCGTGTAAAGGAGAAAAAACAGGATTTAAGGGTTTTATTGTTGGAGAAAGAGGAGGATGTTGCTGCTCATCAAACTGGGCATAATAGTGGCGTGATTCATTCAGGAATTTATTATAAGCCAGGTAGTTTGAAAGCTTTGAATTGTAGAAAAGGTTATAGTCAGCTTATTGATTTTTGTGATGAGCATCAAATTCCTTACGAGTTATGTGGGAAAATCATTGTTGCTACAGATGCTTTAGAAATTGAGGCTTTGAATAATATCTATGATAGGGGAATAAAGAATGGTTTGGAAGGTTTGAAGATTATTGATAGTGATGAGTTGAAACAATATGAACCACATTGTAGTGGTGTGAAAGCTATCGTGGTGCCACAAACGGGAATAATTGACTATAAGGTTGTTTGTAAGAAATATTTGAGTTTGTTTGAGGATAAGGGAGGAGAGAGTCGTTTTTCTGAAAAAGTAAATGCACAGAAAGAGGAAAAGGATGGAAGCATTCTTATTACAAATAAAGGAAGTTATAAAGGGAAGGTTATTGTGAATTGTGCAGGGCTTTATTCGGATAAGCTTGCAGAAATGGCGATGGGGAAATTAGGAATTAAAATTTTGCCTTTCCGAGGGGAGTACTATCATATAAAGCCTGAGAAACATTATTTAGTGAAAAATCTTATATATCCTGTTCCTAATCCGAAGTTTCCGTTTTTAGGTGTGCATTTTACCCGAATGATTGACGGAGGAGTAGAGGCGGGACCGAATGCTGTGTTGGCATATGCACGTGAGGGATATGATAATAGAACAGTAAAATTTGGAGAATTGTTTGAAACTTTGGGATTTAGAGGGTTTCAAAAAGTTGCACTTAAATATTGGCGAATGGGGGCTTATGAGCTCTATCGTTCTTACTCAAAGACAGCTTTTGTTAAAGCATTGCAAAAGTTAATTCCCGAAATTCAAAAGAACGATTTGGTAAGGGGGAATGCTGGTGTGCGTGCTCAAGCTTGCGATAAAGATGGTAATTTAATTGATGATTTCTTGATTTTTGAAGATACTCATACTGTAAATGTTTGCAATGCCCCTTCTCCTGCGGCAACTTCTTCTTTAAGTATAGGAAGTACAGTTGCTGATAAGGTTTTGGCAAGGTTTTAGTTGGAACTTTGAGAATGATTGAAAAAAGAAGATATTATGCAGGATGATAATAAGACAATGGAAGATGAGATTAATCTAATAGCTTTGTTTGAAAAAGTTTGGGAGGGAAGAAGAACTGTTCTAAAATGTTTAATGATCTTTGGGATAATAGGGCTTTTGGTAGCAATTTTTTCTCCTAAAGAATATACTGCAACCACTATAATGGTGCCAACAGTTTCAGAAAAAGGTAAGGTCGGAGGATTAGGCGGTTTGGCCGCGATGGCAGGAATCAATCTTGCAGGTGGTTCTTCTGAGGTTATTCCTCCTGCCTTGTATCCCAAGATTATGCAAAGTGTTCCTTTTAAGCAGCAGCTTATTGAAACGAAGATTAATACGGAGGAAAGTGAAGTTCCTGTTAGTTATAGAGAATATTATACAAATGTTCATTCTCCTGGTTTCCTAGCTAGTTTAAAGAAATATACCATAGGTTTGCCGGGTCTTATTTTAAGTAGTTTAAGAGGAGATAATTCATATAATAACAAAGATAGTGCTTTAAAATCACTTTTTTTTATTACGGAAGAGGAAAAGGAAATATACAAGATTCTTGAAGATAAATTGGCTTTAGAGGTCAATGATAAAGACGGTTACGTGGAGTTGGAAGCTAGTATGCCTGAGGCAATTCCCGCTGCACAGTTAGCGGAAAAGGCTCAAACGTTGCTGCAAGAGTATATAGTCGAGTTTAAAAGTAAAAAAGCAAAAGAGCAATTGCGATTTATTCAAGAGCGTTTTAGAGAGAAGGAGAAGGAATTTCGTAAGGCAGAATATGATTTTGCTAATTTCCAAGACCGTAATAAAAATGTAATCTCTGCAAAAGCAAGAACTAGAGAGAAACAATTGCAAGCTCGATATAATTTGGCTTATGGTGTTTATTCTGAGTTAGCAAAACAGATAGAGCAGCAAAAGATTCAGGTGAAAGAAGATACGCCGGTTTTTTCAATAATAGAGCCAGTAAGTGTACCTGTAGAAAAATCGAAACCCAAGAGGGCATTGATTTTAATAATTTGGTTATTTCTTGGAGGATTATTTGGTGTTGGAACTGTGCTCGGAAGAGATTTTGTCAGAAATTTAAAAGACAGAAAGTGATGAATAAAAATATCACAATAGTGGGAGTTGGTTACGTAGGATTATCAAATGGTTTGTTGTTGGCACAGCATAATAAAGTTACTGCCTTAGATATTGATGAGGAAAGAGTTGATAAATTGAATAATCGTATTTCACCGATAGCAGTGGATAAAGAAATACAGGAGTATCTCGTTAAGCCAGAGATTAATTTTGTAGCAACTATCGATAAAGAGGTCGCATATAAAGATGCAGATTTCGTAATCATTGCAACACCAACGGATTATGATCCTGTAACAAATTATTTTAATACAAGTTCGGTTGAAGGAGTTATAAAGGATGTCAATGAGATTAATCCTAGTTGTGTGATGATTATAAAATCCACAATTCCCGTTGGATATACTCGATATATTAAAGAAAAATTAGGAGTTGATAATATTGTTTTTTCCCCTGAGTTTTTGAGAGAAGGTAGGGCTTTGTATGATAATTTATATCCCTCTCGAATTATTGTGGGAGAACGAAGTGAACGAGCAAAAGTGTTCGCAAATTTATTAGCAGAGGGTGCAATAAAAAAAGATATAGATATTTTGTATACAGATTCTACAGAGGCAGAGGCAATTAAGTTGTTTTCAAACACGTATTTGGCTATGCGTGTCGCTTATTTTAATGAGTTAGATTCTTATGCCATGAATCACGGATTGAATACCAAACAAATTATTGATGGAGTTTGTTTGGACCCACGGATTGGAGGTCATTACAATAATCCGTCTTTTGGTTATGGGGGATATTGCCTGCCTAAAGACACTAAGCAGTTAAGAGCAAACTTTGAGAAAGTGCCTAATAATCTGATAAATGCCATTGTAGATGCTAACAGGACACGTAAAGATGTAATTGCTGATGATATTTTAGTAAGGAATCCAAAAGTAGTTGGTGTTTATCGTTTGGTAATGAAGCAGGGGTCAGATAATTTTCGGTCATCTTCGATACAGGGAATAATGAAAAGGATCAAGGCTAAAGGGATTGAAGTTGTAATTTATGAGCCAGAATTGGAAGAAGAGAGTTTCTTTAATTCTAAAAATATTAGAAGTATAGAAGAATTTAAGAAATTGTCTGATATAATTATAACTAATCGTAATTCTAATGATTTAGTCGATGTGCAAGACAAGGTATATACTAGAGATATTTTTGGAAATAATTAATATGTGAAAAGGGAGGTATAGTTGAAATTTGTTGAGTTACTGTAATGCTTTTTTGCAGGAGCAATAGTTTTGAGGTATAATAAATATGTAAAATAATTAAATAAAAGAATATGTTGAATGATAAGACGGTTTTAATAACCGGAGGTACTGGTTCTTTTGGGAAGAAGTTTGTTGAAACGATTTTAAAGCGTTATCCATCTGTAAAAAAGATTATCATCTTCTCACGAGATGAATTGAAACAGTTTGAGTTAAAACAGAAATACCCGGAAAAAGAGTTTCCGCAGCTAAGGTTTTTTATAGGCGATGTTCGGGATGGAGCAAGGGTGAAAAGAGCCTGTGAAGGAGTTGATGTGATTATTCATGCAGCTGCTATAAAACAGGTGGATACCGCAGAATATAATCCAGATGAGTGTATCAAAACAAACGTAAATGGAGCTCAAAACGTAATTGATGCAGCTTTGGCTATGGGAGTTAAGGATGTGGTTGCCTTATCTACAGATAAGGCGTGCGCTCCTATCAATTTATATGGAGCAACTAAATTAGTCTCTGATAAGTTGTTTGCTGCGGCAAACAATATAAAAGGCAGTAGAGATATTCGTTTTAGTGTAGTGCGTTATGGTAATGTAATGGGCTCAAGAGGTTCCGTAATACCATTTTTTATTAATAAAAGAAAAGAAGGTGTATTACCTATAACTCATAAGGAGATGACTCGTTTTAATATATCTTTACAAGCAGGAGTTGATTTGGTAATGTTTGCAATTGCGAATCATTTAGGGGGGGAGATATTTATACCCAAAATACCATCTTATAAAATATTGGATGTAGCAACTGCAATAGCTCCTGAATGCGAAATTAAAGATGTGGGAATTCGTCCGGGCGAAAAATTGCACGAGGAGATGATTACCGAAACAGATTCGTTAAATACTATAGATATAGGGGACTATTATGCTATTCTCCCATCTGTTTCTTTTAGTCATAAAAGAGAAGATTATATCAAGCATCACAAAGGAGTTGAAGTTCCTTTTGGTTTTAAATATAACTCGGAAACTAATACTGACTGGGATACTGTAGAAACACTTAGAGATAAAATCAAAGAATTTGTTGATCCTGAATTCTCAGTTTAGTAGTTTGTATGAAGTGTGCTGCAAAGAAATATGAATAAATTTTTAAAAAATAAGATCTCAAAAATTGTTATAGGTACCGTACAATTTGGAATGGACTACGGTATAAATAATAATGAAGGGAAGGTGTCTGAAGAAGAAGTTACTCAAATATTCGATATTGCAAGGAATAGGCATATTGAAACTTTAGATACGGCCTATGTTTATGGGAATAGTGAGGAGGTATTAGGTAGGGTTGGTGTGTCTTCTGATTTTAAGATAGTGTCAAAATACCCTAAATGTAACGAGCCTGTTGATGTAATGTTTAACAAAAGCTTATCGAGATTACGTGCAGATAGTTTATATGCTTATATGGCTCATGATTTTGATACAGTTTTTTTGAATTTAAGTAAATGGAAAGAGTTTGAAAAATTAAAAGAAACAGGAAAGGTAAGCAAAATAGGTTTTTCGTTGTATAATATTAAACAACTTCAGCTTTTGTGGGATAACAATATTCGTTTCGATATACTTCAATTTCCATATAATATTTTAGATCGACAATTTGAACCTTTTTTCAAGAAATTGAAAGAACAAAATGTAGAGATACATACTCGTTCAATATTTTTGCAGGGATTATTTTTTAAAAATACAGAAGAATTGAGTCAAGGTTTAAGTGTTTTGAAGCCTTATTTACAAAAAATACAGGATTATTGTAAAGAAAGTAATATTGCAATGGAGCATTTAGCAATGAATTATGTATTGAGTAAAACGGAAATAGATGGAGTTTTAATAGGGATAGATTCTGTAAAACAGTTACAATCAAATATAGATAAATTGGGGTATGCAATTACAGATAAAGATATTGACTTTATAAATTCAGTAGTTGTGACGGAAAAAGAAATATTAAACCCCGTAAATTGGAAAAAATGAAAATTATAGTAATAACTCAGGCGCGAACGGGATCTACTAGATTACCCAATAAGATTTTTAAGAAGGTAGGAGGCAAATCTCTATTGCAGATACACATAGATAGGATAAACAAATCGTCAAAAATATCAGAGATAATAGTTGCTACGACTGTAAGTAAAAACGATGATGTTATTGAGGAATTTGCAAGGAACAATAATGTAGGTGTTTTTAGAGGATCTGAAGACGATGTTTTAGATAGGTTCTATCAGGCAGTCAAGTACAAGAGACCAGATTACATTGTTAGATTAACGTCAGATTGCCCTTTGATTGATGGTGCTTTGATTGATGATATTATAGAGAAAGCAATATCAGAAGAAGTAGATTATTGTTCAAATACATTAGTGGAGTCATTTCCTGATGGGCAAGATGTTGAGGTGTTTACTTTTGAAGCCTTAGAAAGAGCCTGGAAAGAGGCTAAATTGTTATCGGAGCGTGAACACGTGACTCCTTATTTAAAAAACAACTCTGATTTTTATGATAAAGGAAAATTTAGGGCGATAAATATTCATTCTGAATATCAGGAATACGGTAAAGTTAGAATGACTGTTGATGAAGAAAATGACTACCAAGTTATATCTAAACTAATAGAGTTATTAGGAGAATCTGCGACTTGGGTAGATTATGCCAAAGAATATTTGAGTAGTGAAGAAATACGTAATCTGAATGAAGACATAACCAGAAATGAAGGGTATCTTAAATCATTAAAAAAAGACAACAATGAATAAAACAGGGCAAGATTTATATAAAAAAGCTAAGCAGTTAATACCTGGCGGAACGATGTTATTATCTAAGAGGCCAGAAATGTTTCTTCCAGATAATTGGCCTTCATATTTCTCAAAGGCAAAAGGTTGCGAAGTTTGGGATTTAGATAATAATAAATACACAGATGTTTCTATTATGGGGATAGGAACAAATGTATTAGGTTATGGTAACGAAGAGGTTGATAATGCAGTTAGAAGTGTTGTTAATAAAGGCAATATGTCAACGCTTAATTGTCCCGAAGAGGTTTTTTTAGCGGAAAAGTTGATCGAAATTAATCCATGGGCAGATATGGTGCGTTTTGCTCGTTCTGGAGGAGAAGCAAATGCGATTGCTATAAGAATTGCTAGAGCAGCTAGTGGTAAAGAAAAAGTTGCGATTTGTGGTTACCACGGTTGGCATGACTGGTACTTGTCAACAAATTTAGGAAATAAAGATGGGTTAACAGAACATTTGTTGCCAGGATTGAGTACTGTGGGTGTCCCAGATAGTTTGAAAGGAAGTACAATACCTTTTCTATTTAATGATTATGAAGAATTAGAGAAGATTGTTGAAACGCAAGACATAGGTGTAATCAAAATGGAGGTTCAAAGAAATATACCTCCGGCAGAAGGTTATTTGCAGAAAGTAAGAAATTTAGCAACAAAGAATAATATTGTACTTATTTTTGATGAGTGTACTTCTGGTTTCAGGGAGAATTATGGACCTTTATTTAACAAGTATGGAGTAACACCTGATATGACTGTTTTGGGAAAAACAATAGCCAATGGTTATGCATTAACTGCGGTTGTTGGAAAAAGAGAGGTTATGGAAGTTGCTCAGAATACGTTCATTAGTTCGACTTTTTGGACGGAGAGAATAGGACCTACAGCAGCTTTAGAGACATTGAAAGTAATGGAAAGAGAGAGTCCTTGGGAACACATAGTAAACAATGGTTTATACATAACTGAAAAATGGAAAGAATTAGCCACTAACAATGAATTAGAAATTACTACTTTTGGAATCCCTTCACTTACAGGTTTTTCATTCAGTTCGAATGATGCATTAAAATACAAAACATTCATTACTCAAGAAATGTTGAAAAAAGGGTATTTAGCATCAACACTTTTTTATTCAAGCAAGGCACATACACAGAAAATAATAGATAGATATATAGAAGAGTTAGAGCCAGTTTTTGAGGTTATATCACGATGTGAGAAAGGAGAGTTTAAGGTAGATGATTTGCTTGAAGGTCCTGTGTGTCACGGAGGATTTAAAAGGCTAAATTAGGAAAAATGTTAGGTGAAAAGCGTATATTGATAACAGGGGCTTCCGGGATGTTAGGTATGACATTGGCAAAACAGATGAGTAAAAATTATACTGTTTATGCCACTGGTAATTCTGTAGAATTGGATCACGATTTTGATAATTATTTACCCTTTGATTTGAGAAGTGACGACTACAGAAAAATAATTGATTGGTCAAAACCAGATATTGTTATCCATTGTGGCGCATTAACAAATGGAAATTATTGCAAAGAAAACCCTGATGAAGCATTTAGCATAAATGGATTGTCATTATACAGGTTTATTAAAGCAACAGACAAAAGGGTCAAGTTTATTTATATTTCAACCGATGCAGTTTTTCCATCAGAACTTCATCTAGCAAAAGAGTTAGACTGTGTTAGTCCTGAAAATGTATACGGTAAATCCAAAGAATTAGGAGAGTTTTTTTTGCTAAATTCAGACAGGGAATACACAATAATAAGAACAACTATTGTCGGATTGAATTACAACAAATCAAAACAAGGGTTTATTGAATGGATTATAAATTCTATAAAATCAAAAAAGGAAATATCTTTATTTGATGATGTTCATTTTACACCTATATCGATATGGCATTTGTGTAATGAAATAAGTTATTTAATAGAGAATGATGAAATAAATTCCGAGATTTTACACATTTCTGGAAGTGAGAATTGTACTAAATATGAATTTGGGATAGCTTTACTAAAAGCCTTTAAATTAGATGTTGTAAATGTTGGCAGAGGTTCTATATTGCAATTTAAAGATAGGGCTAAGCGTTGCACAGATCAAACATTAAATTGTTTGAAATATCAAGAAAAGTATAAAAGGCAACTTCCTGACATAAAAGAAACAATTGAAATTATAAAAAATAAATATCATGAATACAATTAAACTAGGATCTAAATTGGTAGACGATAAAAGTTTATATTTTATCGCAGATATTGGGGCAAATCACAATGGATCTTTGGAAAAAGCTAAGAAGTTAATACATCTTGCCAAAGAAGCAGGAGCCGATGCTGCCAAGTTTCAAAATTTTCAAGCAAATAAGATTGTTAGTAAATTAGGTTTTGACAGAATGAAAGGAAAGTTATCTCATCAGTCAAAATGGAAAAAATCAGTTTTTGAGATTTATGAAGATGCGAGTATTTCTAAAGATTGGACGAAAATACTAAAGGAGGAATGTGACAAGGTTGGAATAGATTATTTTACGAGTCCCTATGATTTTGAATCTGTTGACTTGGTAGATCCTTATGTTGATTTGTATAAAATAGGTTCCGGTGATATTTCTTGGTTGGAGATAATAGAGTATATTCTTGATAAAAATAAGCCTGTTTTAATAGCTTCAGGAGCATCTACAATGGAAGATGTAGAGAGAGTTATGGATTTGGCATTATCCAAGACAAATGATTTAGTTTTGATGCAATGTAATACAAATTATACTGGTTCAAAAAAAAATTATGCTTACTGTAATTTGAATGTGTTGAAACAATTCGCAGAAAGTTATCCTAATGTAGTTCTAGGTTTATCTGATCATACTGCTGGGCATGCAACAACATTAGGTGCAATCGCTTTAGGTGCAAGAGTAATAGAAAAACATTTTACAGATGATAATAATCAGGAAGGGCCGGATCATTCTTTTGCGATGAACCCAAAGACTTGGAGAGAGATGGTAGATAGATCATATGAATTGCTCGTTGCGTTGGGGGATGGAGAGAAGAAAGTAGAGGATAATGAGAAGCAGTCACAAATAGTACAACGAAGATGTTTGAGAGCAGTATCAGACTTTGAGAAAGGTCATATTTTAACAGATGAAGATTTTATGGCACTTCGTCCTATATCTGAAGGAGGTTATCATCCTTATGAGAAGAGAGACTTGATCGGAAAAGTGTTATTAGAAGATATCAAAGCCGGAGAACATTTTACAAAAAATAATATAAAAAAATGATTAAGGGAAATTTAGTTGGTTTAAGAGCTGTAGAGAAGGAAGATCTGCCATTACTCAGAGATTGGAGAAATATAACAGATTTTAGAAGGAATTTTAGAGAAAGTAGAGAACTCTCTTTGGCTGATCAAGAAAGTTGGTTTAATAGTTTGCAGAACACGAAGCATATAAATTTTATGTTTGTTGTTGAAGATTTAGAAACAAATAAGCCCATAGGAGCGGCTGGGCTTTTATACATTAACTGGATAATTCGTTCTGCAGATTTTTCTTTTTATATTGGAGATAAAGAACAGTATATAGGAAATGATGGCAGAGCCAAAGAAGCAGCAGAGTTATTAATTCGCTATGGTTTCGATAATTTAAATTTGCACAAAATATGGATGGAGTTATATGAATTCGATAAACAAAAAATAGATTTCTTTACAGAAGAATTTAACTTTAAACAGGATGGTCTGCTCAGAGACAATTGTTTTGAAGACGGTAAATATTGGAACTCACTTATTATTTCTTTGATAAAGAAATAACATTTCTTTTTGCAAATGTACTTGTTAATGTGTTTTTGGATTCGACATATTTTTCTGCAATTCTAAGTGTATGAAAGGAAAGGTGGGGGTGATGTTTTTTTTGATGAAGCATGAATGGTAAAATGGTAAAGTCAGACATATTAAGGGCAGATTTTCAGCATAGTTCAAGTAAGCTAATGTACATTGTAGATAGTTTATTTGTTTTGTTGAATATATCACTTTCTGGTTCAATAATACCTTCTTTACTTTTTTTCTATGAGCACGCTTATAACATCCTGGTCGTTGCGATATTAAATATAGTTTACTTATTTGTTAGGTTTGGTTTCTCTATAATGTTACCAAAACATACTCTTTTTGTAATCTATTTTTTTCTTAATTTTCTTAATGTTTTTACATCAATTATGACATCGACAGGTACTTTTTTTCCTTCACTATATTTGGTGGCAAACACAACGTTTTATATTATTCTGTACAATCTTTATGTAAAGTATAAGAATTGTTTTTCGTACAAACGAACTATTAAGTTGATTTCAAGAGGTTATGTTTGGATAAGTGTTTTGTCTATCATTAGTACATTGTCGTTGTTTTTATTTGCGAGATTAGGTTTTGACCTTTGTGTTAATGATATATCAAGGAGCATGAGTATTTTTAGACCAAATGTGGAATTATTAGGGCACACTTACTATTTCCCATTTTCTCTAGGAGTTTTTATAACACAAGCACATTTTTTAATTGACGTTCCTTTTTTTGCTGATTATGGAGGGCGTATTTGTGGCTTGTGTTTTGAACCACACATTCTTACTTTTTTAGTATTTCCATCTTTGTTTTTTCTTTTGGCTTATTCTTCGTCTTTACGAAGAAAAATATTTCTTATATTGGTTTGGGGGTTTGTTTCTCTAATTGCCCTCTCTGTTACGAATATTGTTACATTTTCGATGTGTATTGCAGTCTTGTTATTGTTGGATAAGAAATGGAGATATTGGGGATTGATACCATTAGCCATTGTTGCTTATTTTTTGATTGATTCTATATGGGATTCTTCTTTTTCTTTTATTGCAGAGAAAATTAGTGGTGATGATGCAAGCTCGAAAGATTATTCATCCAAATTACATGATTTTGCTTTATCTCCCCGAACTTTATTTGGAACTAATTTTTTCAATAATAACTACATGCATAACTCTACAGCGGAAAGAACAATGGATGTTGGTTATATACCTTTTGTTTTTAATTTGTTGTTTCTAATAGTTGCAGGTTATAAATTAGTGGTCTCGTTGCTTAGAGACCCATTTCGTAGGATGTTGTCTGTTGGAATACTTTATTTTTTCATTCATTCTACGAAAATAGCTATGGCTACTTATACTCAATCAACGCTTATAATTATAATTTTTCTTCTTTGTATTATAAATGAAAAAGAACAGGTGTTTTATTGTTTAGATGAAGAAACGGGGACATAACTAGGGAAAGATAGTAAATATGTGTAATGTAAGTATGTCAACAAAATAAATTGATAATTTGTAATAAATGTAAGAGATTAGAAGAGTTTTTATGACTCCCATTGTTGTCAGATATAGTGGGGAGATGTTGTAAAGTATGGGGATGTATATTATTTTTCTAAATTGATATAAAAAATTAAGGATCTGTATTTCCTTAGGAAGTAATAAAGGCTTTTAAATATGTTGTTTGTAATTCAAATTCTAAAAAATAAAGTGTTTTTATATACATTGAGTCGGTATTTTACCTATGCTATACAGTTTGTAGGGGCATTGTTAATAGCTAAGCATTTGGGAACTTATTACCTGGGAGTGTGGGGGTTTATTAGCCTAATTGTTCAGTATGTAGCTAAAGTCAATTTTGGTATATCTAATGCTACTAATGCTTTAGCTTCTATAAATAAGTCGAATGTCGAGTATATACAAAAGATTATAGGAGTTGCTATCAGTATGCTTTTACTGTTAAGCTTTCTAATTGTTTTTCTTTTTGGAGTACTTTATTTTTTTGATATAGACTTAGGAGCAAAATACCATTTTATGCAATATGTACCTTACGTTATTGCAATTACTGTCATAAGTCATTTTAATCTGTTTTTTTCCAATGTTTTTAGGGTTTATGGTAAATTAGTAAGTATTGCATTCAGTCAATCCGTGATTCCTATTGCTCTGCTTGTTGTTGCTTTTTTGTATAGAGGAGAGCAGTTGGTTTTCGCGTTAGTATTGGCATATCTTTTTGCTGTATTGTCTGCATTTTTTGTATTTATAATCTCTTCACCAGTGTCTTTAACTCCTGTTTTCGATATGCATTTGTTTCGTTTGATACAAGCCAAGGGGTGGTATTTATTTATTTACAACGCTAGTTTTTATTTGATCATTTTATCTACTCGAAGTTTTGTTAGCGATTATTACTCGGTAAGAGAGTTTGGCTATTTTACATTTGCCTACACTTTGTCAAGTGCCATTTTATTGCTTTTTGAATCCATGTCGTTTTTAGTTTTTCCTAAAATATTAAATAGGTTTGCCAATCAGTCTAATGAACAAGCAGTGGTTTTGTTAAACTTGCTTAGAGATTCTTATGTGACAGTGTGCCATTTTTCAATGCACTTAGGTATTTTATGTTACCCTCTGCTGTTAATCTTTTTCCCTGAATATGCATCTACACATAAGATATTTGTAATGATTGCCCTTACAGTGCTTATTTATACTAATGCTTTTGGATACCAGGGGTTGATCATTGCGAAGTCAAAAGAAAGAAAAATTGCTTTAATGACTTTTATTGCTTTGTTGTTCAATATTGTTTTAAATAGTGTTTTTGTTGCGAAATTTAAAGTTCCCCTTGAGTTTGTAATGTTGGCAACAATGCTTGTCTATTTGGGGTACGTATTTGCATTAGCAAAATTAGGACGTAAAATTATAAAGCAAGATAGTCATTTTTTACCAACATTACATAACGTGTTAAATATGAGTTGGATGTTACCTTTTTTATTAAGTATAGTCATTACTATTGCTATTGAAGAGGTTGCTTTGTGGTATTTTTTACCACTAATGCTATTTGTTGTGTTAAATTATAAAGGCTTAATAGGAGTCTACAATACTGTAAAAAAAATATTTATAAATCCCAATGTGATTGATATATAGTTGTAGAGATAGTTTAAATTTTGCAGAAGCAAGTAAAGGCAAGATTAATAAGAAAAAACAATTAACAATTACTTATGACAACTGACGAAGAAATATTAAAAGAAATAAAAAAGCAAGAAGAAAATCTTTCCCTGTATAACATAAAGGTCTTGGGCGTCTCTTTTTGGCGTTTGGTGCGTTTTGAGGCTAGAATTGTGAAACTTAATAAGGAAACAGATTTTACCAATAAAACAAAAAAAATAAGAGTTAGTATATTAACTCTTATTACGAATTACTTAATTTCTTTTGTAGCATTTCTTAAGTTTCTTGCTAAAAGAAAGCAGTATGAAAACTTAGTGTTGGCTTTTCCTAGACTTGTGAAAAATCGTGATGGAGCATATTTTGATAAGTTTACTGATCCTATTATTAATCAAATGGGGTTAAAGCAAGACACATTGGTTGTACAAAGAAGTTTAGATGGAAAACATTTTAAACCGAGATTGGTAGATAATAATGGTTTTATGATGTCTGATTTTTTTGACTATACATCAAAACTATTGTCTGTTTTTTTCTTCCCCTTTTTTTATATTATTTATTTTAAAGAGATAAAATTATTATATTCAAAATCTGCAAGTTATTTTCATTTAAATAACAGGTTTAAGATAAAAATGTGTTTGAAAATCGGTGATGTATATTTTCGAATTAAATTTTGGCAAGTGGTGTGTGCGGTTGCAAAGTTTGACAGAGCTTTTCTCGTTAACAGAGAAGTGTTCTTTCCTCAAATTATTGTCTGTAAAAAACAGAATATTACTACTTATGAACTTCAACACGGTATTACGCATTCTGAAACGCCTTTATATACAGGAGATTATCAGTTAGATGTGGATCCTGATTATTTTCTTGCTTTTGGTGAGAAATGGCGAGGCACACAATTTGGTATGCCTTTAGAACGACTAAAGAATATTGGCTGGGCCTATAAGGATTGGGTGTCTAGTAAATCAGATTTTGTTAAAGAAAAATCAGTTTTAGTTATTTCTTCTCCTGAGATTACCGAGAAAATATTGCGAACAACAATTGAGATGGCAAAAGTCTATGGTGAATATCATTTTGTGCTAAGGTTGCATCCTCAAGAAGAACTGTCAGAGATCCAGTTAGAGCAAGTGAAAGCCGTGCAAAATATTGAGTTAGATGATACAAGTATTGATTCTGCCTTGTCTGTGTTGAAAAATCAGTACTGTATTGGAAGAAATTCTTCGGTCTTGTATGAGGCTCTAGATTATGGCAAGATAGTTGGCAAGATAATGTACAATGGACTGGATTTGCAGGGAGATGTTGATAGTGAGATTCGTAGTTTACATTATATAAAATCTCTTGAAGATTTTAAGTGCTTTTTACATAGTAAACTAGAAGGCAATAGAAGTTTAGGAGTTTATGATACATTTAAGAATCAAGTTATGGAGGGGATTTTAGTGAAAAAGAAAAATAATGCTAATAGTGTATTTGCTTAAATATATCTTATATTGTTTGCAATTTAAAATAGTTAAATTCAAGTGAAAATAGGATTAATAAGAGAAAAATATATAAAAACTTAAAATATGAAAAATATTGTTGTTTCGGGTGCAAGTGGATATTTAGGAAAGAATTTCATCCAAAATATTAAGGGATATAATATTTTTGCTTTATGTAGAAATAGAACACAATTGGCAGATATAACAAATAGTAAGATGAAAGTTCTCGAAAATGAAGAGTTCTTATCGATGAAAGAAAGTTTTACGGGAGAAACATATCTAATTAATTTTGCTTTTCCTCGTACTCAGGATATGCAAAGCTTACTTGATGCTTTTGATTATATTTATCGCTTGTATGATATGGCTAATAAGTTGAAAATAAAGAAAATTATTAATATCTCAAGCCAAAGTGTTTATGAGTTACAAAGAACATTACCAGCCAAGGAAACAGACTGTTTAAAACCTTTTGATGCTTATGGGGTAGGAAAGATATTTTTGGAAACATACACAAGAGATTTTTGTGTTAAACATGGCATTGATTACATTAATTTGAGATTAGCAAGTATTATAGGTCCTGAATTTAATCAGAGGTTTATCAATAAGATAGTTGGTAAATATCTAAACAGTGAAGATATTCTTTTAACTGATAAAGGGGAATTGTTCTCATTTCTTTATGTTAATGATGTCCAAAATGGATTAGAATGTGTTTTGAACTCCTCTCATATGGAATGGAATTGTGCTTATAATTTAGGGAGTAATGAAGTTTACACTATAATAGATATTATGGATACAATAAAACGAAATATATCTCATCAGTATACTGGGCATATAGATATAAAAAAGGAAGTAGAATGCAATAAAACTAATGCTATTGATATTTCTAACCTGACAGATAACACTGGTTATGTACCCCAATATACTTTAGGGCGTAGCGTCACAGAAATTGCAAAAAAGCAAATGACACAATTAGGTAGTTCTTGTAATTTATTAAATCTCAAAACAAAAAATGAAAAATAAAAAGTTGTTATTCCTCGGTGGTGATGCATTAACCAAAGATGTTGTTCAAATAGCCAAGAATATGGGGGTGTTTACTTTGGTTACAGATTGGTACGACTTAGAGAAATCTCCTGCTAAATTAATAGCAGATAAAAGTTTTATGATCAGTAATCAGGATATTGATGCTTTGTCTGATTTAATTAAAGCAGAAAATATAGATGGGGTACTTACAGGATTTACCGATTCTACTTTACAGCCTTTTGTGAAAATATGCGAAAAAGAAAAATTTCCTTGTTATATTAATCAAAAACAAGTTGATGTAACTACGAGTAAAGAACATTTTAAATCTTTATGCAAAAAACATAATCTTACAGTTGTAGAAGAATATGATTTAAATTATCCTATAATTAAAAAGGAAACCTTAAATGTTACATATCCGGTGATAGTTAAGCCTGTTGATAATAGTGGCGCGAGAGGTATTCGGATTTGTAATAATTATGATGAATTAGTAACAAATTATGAGTACGCTCTTTCTTTTTCTGAATCTAAAAAGGTAATTGTTGAACGTTGTGTGCAGTCAGAGGAAGCTTCTATTTTTATAGTTGCGATTGATGGAGAATATTACACCGTAGGTGTAGGAGATAGGCATATTAGAAAACTACAAAAAGGGCATATTCCATTACCTGTGGGATATATTTTCCCATCAAAGTATATGGATGCTTTTTATGATATAGAAGATAATTTAAAAAATATGCTCAAGGGGTTGAGGGTGAAAAACGGCCTTGTTTTCATACAATCATTTGTGGAAAACGGCCGTTTTGTATTGTACGAAATGGGATTTAGGCTTACAGGTTCTATGGAGTATAAATTAACCGAAGAAATATTTGGCATAAATGCTGCTAAAATGCTTATAAATTATGCATTATTCGGTAAAATGATAGATAATAAGGCTTCATTTTTGAAAATTAATTTAGAAAAAGGCAAAAGATCTGCAAATCTTACCTTTATGGGAAAACCGGGAGTGATAGGTGCTCTAAAGGGTATTAATTCCATAAGAGCCAAAAAAAATGTAATTTCTTGCAATACTTTTTATAAAGAAGGACAAATAATTCCAGATACAGTGTCGGGGACTTTATTACAAGTTGTAGCAAGGGTATTACTTGTGGCAGAAGATTTTGAACAGCTTTTTAGTAGTATTAAAGAGGTAATAAAAGAATTTAAATTAGAATCTAATAATGGAGAAAATCTTTTATTAGACACTTTTGATGTAGAAGCAATAAAAAAACAGTATTGTGAAAGATAATAATAGGGCTTTTATTGCGGGGATTAGCGGTTGTTGGGGGCGGAAACTTTTAACCCCAGTTGCTGTTCAAGGAATATAAGATTATAGGAATAAATTTAAAGATGAAATTTTTTCTTTCCAAATGAATTAAAAACAACTTTTTTTACAAAAACCAATAAAATGAATATTTACGATAAAATTTTAAAACGGTTATTAGATATTATTCTATCATTTTTTGCACTATTATTTTTGTTACCGGTATTTTTCCTTTTGGCTTTATTAATTCGAAAGAAATTGGGGAAACCTGTTTTATTTAAAGCACAAAGACCTGGTTTAAAAGGAAAATTATTTACATTGTATAAATTTAGATCTATGTCAAATGAGACAGATAAAAATGGTGAATTACTTTTAGATTCTCTTCGTTTGACTAGTTTTGGACGAAAACTTAGGGCAACGTCTCTCGATGAACTGCCAAGCTTACTGAATGTATTAAAAGGAGATATGTCTATTGTAGGTCCAAGACCCCTTTCTAAAGATTATCTTCCATACTATACAAAAGAAGAAAATAGAAGACATGATGTAAAACCCGGAATTACAGGTCTAGCACAAGTTAATGGCAGAAATTCACTAAAATGGGAGGATCGATTTGATTATGATTTATATTATGTTGATAATATCTCATTCAGTTTGGATTTAAAAATAATTTTAAAAACAGTTGTTAAGGTATTTAAGAAAGAAGATATTGGAGAAAGAAATAGTTCTCTAGGAGATTTTGATGAATACAGAGCAAATGTAAAAATAGATAAATAAAAGCTTATAAAAGAAAATTAACATGGGACATATTGAAATTGGCTCTGACTTTTATTATTGCAATGAAACGGAATTTTTACTGGATGAAGGAAAGAAATCTTTTTTTGACAACAGAGTGTTTTCTTTTTTTCTTTCTGGAAGAGCTGCATTATCTGCATTATTAAATTTTGGCATAAATCAATATGGGTGGAATAAAGTTTATGTTCCTTCATATTATTGTCATGAGGTTACAGATTTTTTGATGAAACTTAATGGGATTGAGATAGCGATATATGATTATAATCCAAAGAAAGGAAGAATAGATTTAAATGATGTAGAAGATAACTCTCAACATGCATTTATTAATGTAAATTTTTTCGGTATAAATAGAATAGATACCTCTGTTCTCAAAGAAATTGTTATAATAGAAGATTGTTCACATGATTTGTTGTCTTTGAATACAACAAATTCTGATTTTGCATTTGCTTCTTTAAGAAAACAGCTTCCTGTTCCTGTTGGTGGTGTTATTGCATCGAAAAAAAACATCACATTTGAGCCTATTATCAACAATGATATTGAAAGATTAGCCATAAAGAAAACATTGGCAATGTTTCTAAAAAGAGAATATTTGAAAAATGCAGTTGGCGATAAAGATTTGTTTCGGAAGTATTATGTGGATAGTGAGGAAGAATTTTCAGAATTTAAAGAAGGATATCAGCTTCCAACCTTGGCAAAGAATATATTGAACAGCCTAGATGTTATAAAAATAATAAATAAAAAAACAGAAAATTTAAGAATCGTGTTTGATTCGTTACAGGATTTCGCAAAATATCTTTTTTATGACGAATTTAATGCAAATGCTATGGGATTATTGCTATATCTTGAGACTTATTTACAAAGAGAATATGTAAGAAGAAATTTGATTGAAAATTCTATTTACCCTGCTGTTTTATGGCCTAATCAAAAAGGTAATGCAGATGTTGATTTTCAAAATAGGTTTTTATTTATACATGTTGATTATAGATATTCAGCTTCTGAAATAAGCTGTTTAGTAAAGAATTTAAAAAGGGTATTACGTGATGCGAACAAAAATAAGTAGAATAGTAGAGTTTAAAAATACAAAGGAATGGGATGCTATTGTTAAATCATTTTCAGACTATGATGTTTATTATTTGAATGGGTATTCAAAGTCTTTTCAAACACAAGGGTATGGAAATCCTTTTTTATATTTTTATGAAAATAATGATTTACGTGCTATTACTGTAATGTTTAAAAAGGATATAGCTGAGTTTGCTCCTTTTAAAAGGAAAATAGAAACAAATAAATATTTTGATGTTTTTTCGCCTTATGGTTACGGAGGTTTCATTTTTGAGGGAGACGTTACTACACAAAATATTAAAGTTTGTTATGAATATTACTTGGAAGAATTAAAAAAAGAAAATATTATTTCTGCTTTTGTTCGTTATCATCCTTTGTTAAATAATGCTAACAATTTACGAGAAGTATCTACTATTATTGACTTGGGAAAAACTATAAACATTGATTTAAAAAGCTTAGATGTAGTATGGGATAATATCCATAGTAAGAATCGTAACATGATACGAAAGGCAAAAAAGAATGGTGTTGAAATAAAACACAGTAAGGATTTATCTTTATTTGATGAATTCATCAAGATATATAATGCGACAATGGATGGTAATAATGCTAATTCTGAGTATTATTTCGATAACGAATTCTATAGCTCTATTCACAACGATTTGTATGATAATTATGAAATATTCTATGCCGTTTACGAAGACAAAATAATATCAATGTCTGTTATTTTATTTGCTAATAATAAAGTTCACTATCATTTATCGGGTTCCATTTTTGAGTATCGGAAATTGGCTGCTACAAATTTATTACTGTATGAAGCTGCTTGTTGGGCTATTGATAAAGGATATAAAACCTTTCATTTGGGAGGGGGATTAGGTGCTGCTGAGGATAGTTTGTATAAGTTTAAAATTGCATTTAATAAAAAATCAGATAATCAATTCTCTATTGGTAAAGATATTGTGGATAAAGAAAAATATAAAAAGTTAGTTGCTTTGCGAAAGGAGTTAGATAAAGACTTTAATGAGGATTCAAACTTTTTTCCTTTGTATAGAGCATAATATTAATAAGTAAACCTATGAAAGAAAAAATATGGTTATCCTCTCCGCATATGGGAGGAAATGAAATGAAATATGTGCAGGAAGCGTATGATACTAATTGGGTTGCACCGTTAGGTCCTAATGTGAATCAATTTGAAGAAGATTTGCAAAATTACACGGGAGCAAAACACGCTTCGGCTTTAAGTGCCGGTACAGCTGCTATTCATTTGGCACTAATATTATCAGGTGTAAAAGCAGGAGATGAAGTGATTGCTTCAAGCTTTACCTTTTCGGCAACGGTTAATCCCGTTACCTATTTGGGAGCAACCCCCATCTTAGTCGATTCGGAAAAAGATACTTGGAATATGTGCCCTGTTGCTTTAGAAGAGGCTATTAAAGACAGAATAGCAAGAGGAAAGAAGCCTAAAGCAATTGTGTGTGTGTATTTGTATGGTATGCCTGCAAAAATAGAGGAATTAATGGCAATAGCCAATAAATATGAAATTCCTTTTATCGAAGATGCTGCCGAAGCATTGGGTAGTAAATATAAAAATAAGGCACTAGGAACATTTGGAAAATTTGGTATTCTATCGTTTAATGGAAATAAAATAATTACCACGTCGGGTGGTGGAGCTTTAATTTCTGATGATAAAGAGGCAATTGAAAAATCTCGATTTTTAGCAACTCAGGCTCGCGATAATGCTCCTCATTATCAGCATTCGCATATTGGCTACAATTATCGAATGAGTAATATTGTTGCCGGAATTGGTCGCGGACAGATGGAGGTTCTAGATGAGAGAGTGGCTCAACGTAGAGCAAACTTCCAATTTTATAAGGAGTTGTTTAAAAATATTGAAGGAGTTACGTTGTTAGAAGAGCCCAATGGCGATTATTTTTCCAATTACTGGTTAACTTCCATATTAGTAAATCCAGAAAAGACCAACGGTATTACTCGGGAAGATTTACGTTTAGCAATGGAAGAGGAAAATATTGAATGTCGTCCATTGTGGAAACCTATGCACTTGCAACCTGTTTTTGCTGATTGTCCTTTTTACGGAAATGGTACTTCTGAGCGATTGTTTGAACATGGATTGTGTCTGCCTTCAGGCTCTAATCTAACAGACCAAGATCGAGATAGAATTGCAAATAAAATTATGAAAATTATGAGAAATGCATAATATTTGATAAGTAAAATCTGTTATTAGATTTTATTGATGAGAAATATGAAAATAAATGTTGTTAAAAACATAGTAAAGAGTAATGTCCCTCGGTGGATAGTCCTTTTGGTTGATGTTTATATTGTTTTAAATACATTTGCTATTGCTTACTTTATTTATAGCAATATGTCAATACGGCTTGACGTTGACAAAATAATGGCACAAGTTCCTATTGTAATTTTTGCTTCTTTAGTTGCTTTTCTATACGTTAGATTATACAAAGGCATTGTAAGACATTCGGGCAATAAGGATGTAGAAAATGTATTGAAGGGGTCGGCGTTAATTTTCTTCTTGCTGTATGTAGTCTCTATAAGTGTCAGTTATTTTAAAGTATTTCTTTTTCTTAAGATTCCTTTGTCTGTTTTAGCTATTCACTTTCTGTTAAATGTATTCTCATTGGCATTAGCGAGGTATGTGTTTAAGTATTTATACAATCGATTTACAGGAGTATTTAAGACTTCTGGTAATATAATGATTTATGGAGCAGGAGATGCGGGTATTTTGACATCAGCAGTATTTAAAGACGGCAAAGATGTAGATAATAAGGTAATTGGTTTTATTGATGATAATAGGCGTAAGAAAGGGAGTAAAATTAATGGTATTCCAATTTATCATTCTTCTGATATTGATAGATCCTTTGTTTTTGTAAATAAAATAAAAGAGATAATAGTTTCTATTCAAACTATATCTTCAGATAGGTTGTTAGAAATTACCGATAAATTCTCTGAACTTAATGTAAAAGTGCGTATTGTTCCTCCAGTTCAGAATTGGGCAAATGGAGTGTTGGAGAGTAAGCAAATAAAAGAGATAAATATAGAAGACCTTTTGGGGCGAGAAGCTATTCAGTTTGAAAATCCTACTTTAGAGAAAGAATTTAAAGGAAAAACAATATTAATAACAGGAGCAGCCGGTTCTATCGGTAGTGAAATTGCCAAACAGGTAGCTCGTTATAACTATAAGCAATTGGTATTATTGGATATTGCAGAGTCAGCATTGTTTAATTTGCAGCAATATTTTTTGAGAAAGGGGACTGAGAGAATAGAATTTGTTGTAAGCGATGTCCGAAATCAAGAGCGAATGGAGTTCTTGTATAAAAATTATCCACCTGACATTATTTTTCATGCTTCAGCTTATAAACATGTACCTTTTATGGAAGAAAATCCGTATGAAGCAGTTCATATAAATGTTTGTGGGACTAAAGTGATGGCAGACTTATCTGTGAAATATAATGCAGAGAAATTTGTGATGATTTCTACCGATAAGGCGGTAAATCCGACTAATGTGATGGGGGCTAGTAAAAGATTGGCAGAGTTATATGTTAGTTCATTGAAAGATGAGGGGAAAACTAAGTTTATTACGACTCGTTTTGGAAATGTATTAGGCTCTAATGGTTCTGTAATTCCAACTTTTAAAGCACAGATCAAAGAGGGAGGACCTCTTACGGTGACTCATGAGGATATTACTCGTTTTTTTATGACAATTCCAGAGGCTTGTCGTCTTGTTTTGGAGGCTGGAGCCATGGGGCAAGGGGGAGAAATCTTTGTCTTTGATATGGGGAAATCAGTTAAAATATTTGATCTTGCGGTGAAGATGATTCGTCTTTCAGGATTTAAATATCCTGACGATATTGATATTAAAATAGTAGGTTTGCGTCCAGGGGAGAAAATTTATGAAGAAGTACTCTCAAAT
>PDWJ01001436.1_pt1 | contig 29539 bp, 20 predicted proteins | sample 1430881 | NCBI WGS metagenome assembly PDWJ01 (sample SAMN01162460, study PRJNA174530) | Oral metagenome, whole genome shotgun sequencing project. | biome: Marine environment; feature: Marine mammal; material: Swab sample of the gingival sulcus; isolation source: swab sample of gingival sulcus...
ATCTTCAAAATGGGCAAAAATTACTAAATGTTCAGCAGATACAGCTCTTAGAGATATTAAGGACTTGATTGAAAAAGGAATTCTAAAGAAAGAAGAATCTGGAGGAAGAAGTACAAATTATGAATTGGTGGAAGAATAGATAGTGCAATAGCTACAACAAAGAACTGAGTTAAAAATCAAATAAAAATGCTGTTTTTTTAATTTGATTTAGAAACAAAATTTTCGTCATAAGGAATCCCACTTTTAACTAAGGGTGATGCTTAAATTAAAGTTTCAACTTTTTATTTCGCTATTACTTATACAATAGATTTTACCTGTTATTAGGGTGAACAGAAATTTTAAAAAGAAAAATGAAAAAAATTCTAATATTTTTATTATTGATGGGTTTATTTCAAAATTGTAATACAGAGCCCAATTTTGATATGGCAAAAATCAAATTTAATCTGGATAATATCTCAGCGGTATTGCCTAAAAATATCAAGTCAGTAACACGATCCAGAGGAGCATCTTCAAACTATAAAGAAACAACTATATTTTCTCATTTGTATTTTTCCGGGATAGACTTTTCTGGTAAAAATCCCAAAGCATATTCTAAAAATCGTGCAACTTTTTACTATGAGGCAAAGGATAATCTTATTACAGAATATTGGCTAACTGTAATGGATACAAAACAGAGTGAAGAATTACTAGAAATACTACAGAAAAGTTTAGGTAAGCCTAACTATACGGGATTTCAAATACCGATGGACAAGTCTAATAATAATCCTAACACATTTATATGGGAGGATGTTAAAAATAATCGGTTTTATTATTTGAACTATACACAACAACATTATGGAAAAGAGGCTCAACTTTATGTGATGCCAATATTAGAAAAATATCCCGGATATATTCAAGGTTACTGGGAGGATTTTACCGATGAACGAGCCAAAAGAAAAACCTCAAACTTTACTTACCAAGATTATCTAAAATATCGTCAAGAACGATATGGTAAAGAAGATTATGCTGTTGAGCTAACAAAATAATTAGATAAAAAACACTGCTTATTTTTTTATTATCGCTTGTGCCAACTCAAAAAGAACTTAAAATATTTGTATAAATTACCAAAAATGGGTATTTTTGAAAATAAAACATATAGAATATGAAAAATACATCAATATCATTAGGAAATTATTTTGACAATTTTGTGAGAAGTCAAGTTTTAGCTGGAAGATATAAAAATGTTAGTGAAGTTGTAAGAGCAGGGCTTCGTCTTTTAGAGGATGAAGAAAATAAGACAATTGCTTTAAGAAATGCTATTCAGGAGGGAATTAACAGTGGTATTGCTCACGATTTTGATGTCAAAAAAAATCTTCAAGAATTAAAATCACGAATAAAAAATAATGGGTAAATATAAGTTAACAAATCAAGCCGTTGTAGATTTAAATGGAATTTGGGAATACACATTTTTTGAGTGGTCTGAAAAACAAGCAGATAAATACTATAATTCTTTATTAGAAAGTTGTGAGGAAATAGCGAATAATCCAAATTTAGGTAGACATTATAAAGAGGTTAGAGAGGATTTATTTGGAATTCCCACAAATAAACATATTATATTCTATCGAATAATTGATGAAAATTCTATAGAAATAACGAGAATATTGCATGAAAGAATGGATGTAGAAATTAGATTGAAAAAATAGAAAATCACCTACAATACGGCAGACAATCAATAACATTTCAATATTTTTAACCCAAATTTTGTGCTTTTTAACTCGTCAAAATCTTATAACATAATAAATATGATTTGACTAAAAAATAAAAAAAGGTCAGATTGAATGAATATTTCAATTTGACCTTTTTCATTAAAAATATGATTTAAAACTCTTTTAAAATTTGAGCTACCCAATCTTTAATACGTTTCTGATTTTTATCAGACTGATTTTCAAAATCCAGTGGCAATCCTACAAAATGATCACCTCGTAATGCGGCAGAATGGTCAAAAGTATAGTCAACATTAGGCGTAAATCCAATAATTTTTCCACCTCTTTCACTAAAGAAATCAGCCATAATACCAATGGCATCTACAAAATTATCGGGATAAGCCTTTTGGTCGCCTGCGCCAAAAATAGCAAAGGTTTTACCTTTAAAACTTTCTTCTTCTACCGTAGGGATAAATTCATCCCAGTAATTGGGCAATTCGCCGTCCCACCATGTGGGTACGCCCAAAATATAATTATCATATTTATTAAAATCTTCCTCAGTAGCCTCTTCCACATTAATAGGAATTAATTCGACTTTATTGCCGACTGCTTCAATAATCATTTTAGCAGCTTTACTTGTGTTTTGTGTATTAAAACTATAAAAAAAAGCTATTTTCATCTGTTTATTTTTTAGGTTTTAGGTGTTGGGTATTGAGTTTTAGCTGTTGGCTTTTAGCCTTTGGCTATTGTTTTTTCAAACGTCACCATTCACAATTTATAATGCAACATTCAAAACTCAAAACCGTTTCCTTATTCTTAATTCTTAACTTTTCCCTGCCCACCGCTTCGACTCCGCTCAGCGATCGGCTATCTTCCGTCTTCCGTCTTCCGACTTCCAATCTTAATAAGAAGCCAATTCTTTTGCCGATTTATAGATTTTATCCGCATTAGGCAATATGGCATTTTCTAATATTCTATTGAATCCAACCGGTGTAAATTCAGCACCAACACGTTTGATAGGTGCATCTAAATATTCAAAAGCTACTTCTGAAATTTGAGCTGCAACTTCTGCGCCAAATCCACTAAATACTTTGTCTTCATGTACCACCAATACACGATTGGTTTTTTTTGTGGTAGCAATTACCGCTTCAGTATCCAATGGCAATAGAGAACGTAAATCAAGTACCTCTACACTAATTCCTTCTTTTTCCAAACGTTCTGCTACTTCCAAACTCATCGGCAATGTATTTCCATAAGTAATGATACTTAAATCTGTACCCTCTCTTCTTAGACGCGCTTTACCAAAAGGTACCATAAAATCATCCGGTACATAGGCTTCTGCTTTAGGGTCATTATACAATGCTTTAGGCTCTAAAAACAATGTAATACCTTGAGAACGCATACTAGTTCGTAACAAACCTGCTGCATCATCTGCAAAAGCAGGATAAACAACTCTAATACCCGGGAATGTTGTGAGCGTTCCTTCAATATTCTGAGAATGGTATAATCCACCACCAATATAACCTCCCGAAGCCAATCGAATGGTAACATTAGGGACAAACTTACCGTTAGATCTATAATAATCATGAGAAGAATCTACCAACTGCTCCATAGCCGGCCAAAAATAATCGGCAAATTCTGCACCCTCAATTACAATACGAAGTTTGTCGTTATAACGGCTCATTCCATTAGCCGTACCCACAATAAAATCTTCGGCAATAGGTGCATTAAACACTCTCTCTTTACCAAATTCTTGTTGTAATCCTTTGGATACATTAAAAATACCGCCCTTGTCCTTGTTAGCCATATCTTGTCCCCAAATAAAGGTGTCAGGATTATGTCTGAACTCTGTTTTTAACGTTTCATTTAAAGCGGTAATCAGTTTTATTTTTTCACCTTCGGTTTTATTATGCAATCCCAATGGATATTTTTCAGAAACAATACCTTCCGGTATTACAAAATCATGAATAGAATCCGGAGATGGGTCGGCAGCAACAATTGCCTTACGGTGTGCTTTTTTTACTTCTGCCTGTGCTTTTGCCTCAATATCCAGCAATTCCTGTTCGGTAAAACGCTTATAACGCAATAACATTCTTCTGAATTTTGCCAATGGGTCATACTCTTGTGTGTATGAACGTTCATAAGAATCACGATACAATTCATGGTTGTCTGAATTTGAATGAGCACCTATACGCACACAGTTGGCATGTAAAATAACGGGTTTGCAGTTTTCTATGGCATAATCTCTGGCTGCTTTCATCGCATTCATCGAATCGAACACATCTTTTCCATTACATTTAATCAGATGTAAATTTTTATAACCACTAAAATTATCAATAACCTTTCGATTAGCCGTTTGATCTTTTTTAGGTACCGAAATACCATATCCATTATCTTGAATCACAAAAATAACCGGTAATTCCTCTCTATCTGCACCGGTAATTGCTTCGTAAACATAACCCTCAGAAACAGAACTTTCTCCTTGTGAGCTGATGGCTACCGCTTTTTCTTTATAGCGTTTCAAAGCACGTGCTACACCGGCAGCATGTAAGGTATGATTACCCGTGCAAGAAGATACATTTTCAATATTCCACTCCGGCTTGGCAAAATGGTTCGACATGTGACGTCCTCCGGATGCTGGATCATCGGCTTTGGAAATTCCATTTAAAATAATTTCAAGGGGTGTTAAACCAGCTGACAAAGCTGTTAACATATCTCGGTAGTAGGGAAATAAAAAATCTTTGTTTTGTTCAAAAATTTGACCTATTGCCAGTTGAATACCGTCATGACCGGCATAAGGTGCATGGTAAGACCAACCTAACGCTTGCTTTAAATAATTGGGAGCTTTTTCATCTAATTTACGCCCTAAATACATCAGGCTATACCATTTTTCTAATGTCGCTTTATCGGTTTTCTTTATACCAAATGGTTTCTTTTCTACAGTCATTATATTTGAATTTATTACAATTTAAAAACGTTCTAAATTATTTTGAATATTTATAACAAATTCAAATATGAGAATGTTCATTTAAAAAGACTTTTATTATGTGTGAAATTTAATAAAAACAAGCATAAAATTTATTTTTCTTATATTTGTTATAAATAAATGAAATAATCGTTGAAAAAAACACTTAAAATAAGGTGTTCTATGTTGGAAATATCATAAAATGAAGCGAAAAATTATATATATCCTTATTTTTATATTGCTATTTTGGAGTAAAGTAGCCCTATCGCAATATAATATGTATAAGGCTTTGTATATCTATAATTTTACAAAAAAAATTGATTGGCCCAATGATACTATTAATATTGAAAAACAACCGTTTATCATATCTGTTTGGGGGAAAAATTGTGAAATAACCGACTATTTAAAAGAATTTACCCAATCTAAAAAAGTCATTGACCGACAAATTATTATTCAAGAAACTGAAAAACTAAGAGACCTTCTTCGTGCCGAAGTCATCTATATTCCTCAAAAATCATATCACTCATTTCGTAAAGTCAAAAAGCAATTTAAAGATAAAATACCGCTGATTATCTGTGATAAAAATGGCGATTTGGTTGATATATCTTTTGTGGAAACAGATGAAGCGTTATTATTTGAAATCAAGCCTCGTCAGATTAAAAATAAACGGTTGAAAGTGTCAAATGCTTTATTAAAATTAGGAATAATTAGAGATGATGAAAAATAAATATATTATACTTTTTATATATTTTTTTATATCTGTTGTTATAGCTCATAGCCAGCCTATTATAAACAAAGATATAAAAGACTATTCTCGTGAAGAAATTTTGAAGATGTCCAAAGAAATGTTGTTGGAACTCCCACTTGAAGATGTGATGTATTTAGTAAGAAAACTAAAACTAACCTCCATTGAGGAGTTTTATGCATTGTATGTCAATCCAAAAGTAAAATCCGCCTCAAAAAAAGAAGAAAAATTACTCAACGCACCTTTGACTATCAATATCATCACTCACGAAGAGTTGATGGATTCCGGCGCATTAAATATCCCTGAAGCGCTTCGACTTATTCCAAATGTGATTGTTCGGGAAAAAACCAATGGAAACTATGATGTTCACATTAGAGGTAATGACAATATTCCTCCGGGTAAATTACTGTTTGACAGTGAAAACACCCTTACTTTAGTAATGATTGACAACCGACCGGTTTATAATAACTTTCAAGGTGGTACTTTTTGGGAATCATTACCTGTTGCTTTGGAAGATATTGAAAAAATAGAAGTGGTTTCTTCTACTTGTACTTCCATGTATGGGCCTAATGCTGTTACCGGTGTTATTCATATTATTACAAGAAAAACATATCAGCAGAAAAATAGGGTGCAGGCTACTGTGCAAGCGGGAAATTACAAAACCTATAAAGCTTATGTAAGCGCGAATAAAGCATTTAGTAAGAAATTTTCGGTTGGAGCATCGTTAAACTATCAACATCGAAATCGTTTTCAGGAAAAATTGTATAATTTTTATGCATCAAGATATTTAAGTATAGAAAAATTAAGACAAATTACCTCTGATTTTGATAGACGTTATCCAAATCCAAATTTGGCATTAAAAAATATGGCGGTCAATCTTTTTGCTGATTATCATGATAAAGAAACAGCTATATCACTTTCTGCAGGTTCGCAATATTCTCATATTCAAACAGTTTATTTAGATATTGAAGACCTCCCTATTACCGGAAGAAAATCAAATATGAGTTATATTGATGTAAAAGGGCATTGGCATAATTTGGAGGGGCAATTTTCAATCAATAAAGGGATTCAGGATAATAATTTGGGTTTCAATGGATATAAATTTGATGTTACTGACATATTTTCAAAAATAGAATATAATTTTAAATACCGTTCATTTCTTTTTTCTCCGGGTGTTAGCTTTACTTCCTCTACTTTTAATGATATGCCTCACAATCCGGCTTCTGATCTGTTGTTTGGAGGAAAAGTGTATTTAAATAATTTAGCCGCTTATTTGCGTTCTGAATACAGACCTACTGATTATTTGAGGTTTATTGCCTCTTTTAGATTGGATAAATATACTTTGCCCAAGAAGAATTATATGTCGATGCAGTTGAGTGCCGAATATGCTATCGACAATAATAGTGCAATACATTTGAACTATGGCAGAGCTTACAGAGGTCCATTTATGTATTATTATCGATTAAATACACAAGAGGAATATCTTTTTACACAAACCGGTCAAAGTATATTATATTTTACCAAATCTAATCCAAATTTGAATTTGATTAATATGGATATGTTAGAGTTTTCTTTCAGACATCTATTTAATAAAAATTTATCTGCTGATTTTACAGTATATTATTATCATACAAAAGATTATCCCACAAAGAAGATTGATAAAATTTCTGATTTTATTTTTGAGGAATCTTATGTTAATTCTAATGTAACTTCTAGTATTACAGGAGCATCATTGATTTTTAATTACACCATTAATCATAAGTTGATGGTTAAATTATTTGGAAATATTCAATCTACTATATTAGAGGGTTTTACACCGACTAACTCTTCTGTTTTTACCCTTAGTGAGATTGACCTTGTTCACAAAACAACGCCTTCATCTTATGGTGGGGTTTCCATAAACTATATTCCAATAAAAAAGTGGAATATTTATTCAAATTTATATGCCATGGATAATCAACAGTTTTATTCTATCGATGGCATTCTTCCGTTAAATCGTTCGTGGATATGGAATATGAAACTAAGCTATGCTTTTTATAAAGATTGTAAGGTTTTTCTTAATGGGAGGAATTTGTTAATGAATAATCATATAGAATTTCCATTTGCAGATAAAAAAGCAACTATGATTTTGTTGGGATTGAACTTGAAGTATTAAGTGCATTTTTTTAGGGAACTTCTAAAAAATAAAACGGAAGGCCGAAATAAATCAGCCTTCCGTTTTTATTTATTTTTTCACATCCCATTATCTTCCTTCGCTCATTGTCTCTTCAATTTCTTTTACGGTTTTTGGAATTGGTTTATTTCCTAATACGCGATATCCGTCATCTGTAACCAAAATATCATCCTCAATTCTAATACCGCCAAAGTCTTTGTATTTTTCCAACTCATCATAATTTAAGAAATCGGTAAATTTCTTTTCAGCTCTCCACTTATCAATCAATTTTGGAATGAAATAACAACCCGGCTCAATAGTGAAAACAAAACCTTTTCTCAAGGTACGTCCCAATCTCAATCCGGATAAACCAAACTGTGTGCTACGTTCCATTTCATCACCATAACCCACTAAGTTTTCTCCCAATCCTTCCATATCATGCACATCCAATCCCATCATGTGACCCAATCCGTGAGGCATAAAAATCGCATGAGCACCTTGACTTACTGCTTCTTTAATATCACCTTTCATAATGCCTAACTCTTTTAATCCGTTGGCAATAATCGTTACAGCATCCAAATGCAACTGACGGTTGGTAATGCCCGGTTTGGTATTTTTAATGGATTCTACTTGTGCTTTAAGTACAATTTCGTAAATACTTTTCTGGCGTTGATTAAATTTACCACCTACCGGCACTGTTCTAGTAATATCACTGGCATAATGACTTGGCATCTCTGCTCCGGCATCTGTTACCATCATTCTACCTTCTTTTAAGATGTTACCATGATAGTGATTATGCAATGTTTCGCCATGAATAGACAAAATAACAGGGAAAGAAACCGGACCGCCATTTGCCAATGAAATACCCTCAACAGTTCCTGCAATTTCTCTTTCAATCACACCCGGCATAGCCATTTTCATTGAAGTTGTATGCATCTTATAAGCAATATCTACGGCAAGGTTAATTTCTTCAATCTCTACATCCTCTTTTACCGAACGAAGTTTAATCACCTCTTTGATTAATTTTTCGGAAACAAAGTTAGGTACTTCCGATTGTGGAACACCAATAATATTTCCCAATTGAATGGTATGAATTCCTCTATAAGGTGGAAGAATATGTATTGGTCTGCCTTTGGCTTTCTCCTGTTGAATATATTTTTCTAATTCGGCAAATGGTCGGGTATCTGCTATCCCAACTTGACTACCTAATTCTTTCATGCTTGGTTGATCGCCCATCCAAATGATATCATCAATAGAATAATCATCACCAAATATGATTTGTTTATTGTTTTCAACATCAATTACACCTGCCAAATTTGCATAATCCAACCCAAAAAAGTACAGGAAATTACTATCTTGACGAAAATGGTACGTATTGTCAGGATAATTCATTGAAGATTCTTTATTTCCCAATATAAGGATTACACCTGACTCAACCCCTTTTTGTAATTTCTCTCTTCGGTTGATATAAACTTCTTTTTTAAACATATTTTGTCTTTTTAAAATAATTACTTAATTAAAGTATCAAAGGTATAAAAAAAAACTCAATTCGGAAGAATCTTACATATAAAATCTAATTATCCTTAAAATCAGGGTAAAGCAAATATTGCTTTCTAATCTCTTTAAACTCATCTAACTCTTTTTGCCAACTTTTTCTGATTTCTTCTTCGGTTTTTCCTGATTTTATTTGTTCTTGTAAGTCACTATTTCCTGCTAACTTTTTGAAAAAGGAATTAAAAAATGTACTATCATTATTCAAATTGTTATAGCTGTTAATCAACCAGGAAAGGTTAAGTTTTTGCTGTTCTTTTGTAGGAAATTCCTTGCCATATTGTTTCAAATTTTCCCCATGGCATAATTTACCCTCCTGTTTAGGATGTTTGCTTCCACTATTGGGTTGAGGTGTAAACTCATAATTACCATAAGTAATATCAGGATGACCATACATTTCAAAAGGAGTATCTGTTCCTCTGCCAATACTCATAACCGTGCCCTCAAAAAGACAAAGTGATGGATAGAGATATACGGCTTCCATGCTTTTGAGATTGGGCGACGGCGGAATAGGTAATGTATATAACATTTCATGGGTGTAATTTTTACATTTTATAAAAGACAAATCACAATAACCGTCTATCCAACCCTCATCATTAATCATATTACCAAATTCGGCAGCTGTCATACCATGAACAATAGGAATTGGATGCATTCCAACAAAAGATTTGTAAGGATATTGCAATACAGGGCCATCCACATAAAATCCATTAGGATTAGGGCGGTCTAAAATCAACATCTTTTTATTGTTTTCCGCACAAGCTTCCATAACCAATGTTAGGGTAGAAAAATAGGTGTAAAATCGGGCACCCACATCTTGTATATCAAAAACTACAATATTCACATCTTTCAAATCTTGGGGTGTTGGCTTTTTGTGGTCGCCATAAAGTGAAATGACCGGCAAACCGGTAATGGTATCTCTGGAATTGTATAATAAAGCACCGGCTTCAGCTTTTCCCCGAAACCCATGTTCAGGACTAAATATTTTTCTCAGGTTTAATTTCATGGAAAGTAAGGTATCTGCCAAATGGGAATTGCCTACCATAGAGGTATGATTAGCCACAATAGCAAAGGGTTCGTTACCCAAAAAAGATTTAACAACCCATGTGTTTTCAGCCCCAATTTTGATTCTTTTTGAGTGTTGTGCCGAAAGATTTGTAATATTCAAGGCAAATAATAAGCAGTATGTCAGAACTATTTGATATTTTCGCATAAGAATTTAAAATTTATAGACAATTTGAAAACAGAACGATTTATTGCCCAAAAGATGATGGCTAACGACGGCTTTAATTTCGCCCGTCCCTTGATACGCATTGCTATTCTTAGTATCATACTGGGTGTAGCTGTTATGTTGCTTTCGGTGGCAATTGTTACCGGTTTTCAAAACGAAATTAGCGGCAAAGTTACAGGTTTTGGCGCACATATTCACATCAAACCATTTAATTCTAATCATTCTTTTGAACAAGAACCCGTTTCTACTCAACAACCATTCTATCCAAACATAAATATTGACAATGTAGAACATATCCAAAAGTATGCCATAAAACCGGGCATTGTTAAACAAGGCAGGCAATTGCAAGGAGTAGTTTTAAAAGGTGTAGGTTCTGATTTTAAAAAAGATTTTTTTCAAGATAAAATGATAGAAGGGGATTTGCCGGATGTGTATGGAGAAAAAGCTAAAAATCAGGTAGCAATATCAAAATTATTGGCAAATATGTTGCAAGTGAAGTTGGGTGATAAGTTGAGGATGTATTTTGTGATTAATGAAAAACAGCGAGCACGAGCTTTTACGGTTTGTGGGATTTTCAATACCGGATTATCTGATTTTGACAAGCAGTTTATTATCAGCGACATCAGACATATTCAAAAGTTGAATCATTGGTCAGAAAATGAAGTGGGTGGATTTGAATTATTTGTAAAAGATTTTCAACAATTAGAAATGACAGCCGCTAAAATCTATGAAACCATTCCTTTTGATTTAAATGTGCAACATATTAAATCCATGTATCCTGAAATTTTTGATTGGTTGAAACTACAAGACATGAATGTGGTGATTATTTTAATTATTTTAATTTTAGTTTCTTCTGTTACAATGATTAGCACACTGTTGATTTTAATTTTAGAGCGTACATCTATGATTGGGCTATTAAAATCTATGGGTATGCAAGATAAAAGTATCCAAAAAATATTTTTATATAATGCAGCTTACATCATCCTCAAAGGTTTGATTTTAGGCAATGTCATTGCATTGATTTTGGGATTTGCGCAACAATATTTTGGCATCATTAAATTGGATGAACAGAATTATTTTATGACCGAAGTACCAATTCATTTCTCCATATCTACTTTTTTATGGATTAATGTAGGAACTTTTTTAATTTGTTTGTTGATGATGATTTTGCCTTCTTATGTTATTGCGAAGATTAGTCCGGTAAAAGCCATTCGATTCAATTAGTCTCTACTAAAAATTACTTTCTTTTAAAAAAATCATTACTTTTACAAGATAAAATTGATGCAAAAACGCATACTTAATTATTTTACAAATTTTTAAACCAATGAAAAAGTTATTATTACCTTTATTGATTAGCTTATCCCTATTTTTACAAGCACAAGACAAAAGCGATTGGAAAGGAGGTGTGCCCGAGGGTTGTACTTCTATTACAGTAGGGAAAAACGCTACCGATGATGGTTCGGTTATTACTTCCCATACTGACGATAGCCACAGAACCAGAAGTTGGGCGGATATTATTCCTGCAAAAGACTATGAAAAAGGAGCTACCGTAAAAATGTATCGCCGTGAAGCTACAGATTCTTTGGTGATGCCGGCTTATGCACATCGTGAAATTGGCAGCATTCCTCAAGTAAAACACACTTATCAGTATATCAACACAGCATATCCTTGTATGAATGAGCATCAATTAGCCATTGGCGAATCCACTTTTGGCGGAAGAGATGAGTTACAATCGGATAATGGTTTGATTGATTGCCAACGATTGGTAAAATTAATGTTAGAACGCTGCACAACAGCACGCGAAGCCATTAAAATGGCAGGTGAACTCACCCATGAATATGGTTGGATAGATGCCGGAGAATGTTTAACCATTGCAGACCCTAAAGAAGTGTGGCATTTTGAGATTGTGGGACCCGGAAAAGGCAAAAAAGGCGCTGTATGGGCTGCACAACGTGTGCCTGACGATCATGTAAGCTGCAATGCCAATGCCAGTAGAATTGGGAAAATTGATTTGAACAATAAAGATTATTTTATGGCCTCAAATAATGTTTTTGAAGTCGCTTTAGCTAATCAATGGGTAAATTCAAAAGAAGATTTCACATTTTGTTATGCTTATGCACCCAAAAGTCGTAAGAGCGTGGCTGCAAGACGAAGAGAATGGCGCATATTTGACTTGATAGCACCTTCTTTACATTTGGATCCAAATGATGAAAACTACCCTTTTTCGGTAAAACCGGACAAAAAAGTAACAAAAGAAAAACTCATTGCTATTTTTAAAGATTATTATGAAGGCACACCTTATGATATGACTAAAGACATAACGGTTTCTGATAAAGATGGAAAGCAAGTGATTTCGCCGTTAGCAAATCCCTTTATGCCATACGACCAGTTGGCAATAAACGATGTAAATGGAGGTTGGTATCATGTGGATAAAAAATCAGGACATATCGACTTTTTGGGCGAAAGAACCATTGCACGTTGGTACACCATGTATGGAACTATTACCCAGTCTAGAGATTGGCTTCCGGACGAAGTTGGTGGTGTTGTTTGGTTAGCCCAAGACAATATTGCTACCTCAGTTTATATTCCTGTATATGCAAATATTAAGCAAATGCCGGCACCTTACCTTGTGCACGGAAGAGAAACAGGATACACTACCACCTCTGCTTGGTGGGCTTTTAATCGTTTGGGAACATTAGCTGCTCAACGTTGGGGAGATATTCGTCATGATGTTGAGCGAGTATTTGATCCAATGCAGCAAGAGATGTTAAATCATCAAAAAGATTTTGAGAATGAGATACTATCTCTTATAAAGGCAGGAAAAAAAGAAGAAGCGATCAAAAAAATGACAGCATATACCGATAAATGGGGCAATAAAGCCGTAAATGAAGCGGTAAAATTAGGCGATTTTATTTGGACAAAATATGATGAAAAATTCTAATCTCATTATGTTTTACATTAAAAAATAAATAAGACGAATAAAACTCCTTTAATTTAATAAATTAAACCAAAAGAAAAACCCTTTGTCCAGTTGTTTGTTGGACAAAGGGTTATTTATTTAGTATTTTGTGGAAAAATATTTTGTTATGAGTAATTAGGTATTGTGTATAAAACCAATTACATAGTTTTTCCCGGATATGCTTTTAAGGCTTCTTCCAATACTTTCATTGCTTTTTCAAGTTCATTGATGTTAAGAACATAAGCTACACGGGCTTCATCTTTACCTAATCCTTCTGTAGCATAGAAACCTGATAAAGGAGCTAACATAACCGTTTGGTTTTCATATTCAAATGATTCTAACAACCATTGGCAGAATTTTTCGGCATCATCAACCGGTAATTTCACTGCTGTGTAAAAAGCTCCCTTTGGTGTTGGGGTAAATACACCTTCCATGTTGTTCAATTTTTCAATCACTAAATTTCTTCTTTTGATGTACTCATCATATACATTATTGAAATATGAATGAGAAGTGTGTAGTGATTCTTCTGCTACGATTTGACCTAAACCCGGAGGACTTAAACGTGCTTGTGCAAATTTCATAGCTGTGTTAAAGATGTCTTTGTTTTTCGTAACTAAAGCACCAATTCTAAGACCACATTCACTATATCTTTTAGATACACTATCTAATAATATGACTCTATCTTCGATACCGGATAATTGCATGGCAGAAATGTGACTGCTTCCGTCATATGTAAATTCACGATATACTTCATCGGAAAATAGATACAAGTCATGTTTTAATACAATTTCTTTTAATTTATCCAACTCTTCCTTTGAGTATAAATAACCGGTTGGGTTATTTGGATTACATACCATAATGGCTTTGGTTTTTGGGGTAATCTTTTTCTCAAACTCAGCAATTGCCGGAAGGGCAAAACCATCTTCAATTTTTGAAGTAATAGGAATAATCTTTACACCTGCTATTTGAGCAAATCCGTTGTAATTTGTATAAAAAGGTTCCGGAATAATAATTTCATCTCCGGGATTTAAGCAAGAAAAGAAAGCAAACATAATAGCTTCAGAACCTCCTGTTGTTACAAGAATGTCTTCATAGGTGATATTTTCTATTCCTGCACTTTTGTAATATTTCTCCAACCCTTTGCGGTATGATTCATAACCGGCAGAATGGCTGTATTCTAACACTCTTTTATTAATGTGTGTTAGTTTTTCTAACGCATTTTGAGGTGTTTCAATATCCGGCTGGCCGATGTTTAAATGATACACTTTTACACCTCTTTTTTTTGCCGCTTCGGCATAAGGTACTAATTTACGAATGGGTGATGCAGGCATCTGCAATCCTCTTTCTGATATTTTTGGCATAACTTTAATTGTGTTTTAATATTTTGATAGCAAATGTACACTAAATAAAATATATAGCAAAAATATCATGCGATTTATTAGGGTAAAGTACAGACTTTTTTAATCAGCAAAAATTGAGTTTAAACAATTGTTTCTTCTTTATCTAAAGTTTTTAATTAGCAATTAGTAATATGCAATTAACAATTGAAAATGTATGTGTTAATGTTAATATATTATGATGTAAAATATTGCTCATTACTAATTCTTAATTACTAATTGATTCCGTCTGCCTTTACTTGTAAAAAAATATTATAGAGCTATTATCTGGGTTTGTCTATATAAAGTCTCGATAGGCATTCTGCCTTTAATTGTAAAAAAATTTTAGATAATATATTTATAAAGATGTATTCCTACCTTAATGTCTCGATAGGCATTCTGCCTTTAATTGTAAAAAAATTGATAAGGTATTTCTTGTGATTCATTGGTAGAAATTGTCTCGATAGGCATTCTGCCTTTACTTGTAAAAAAATAACTTGTATATCAATAAGTTAATATTACCTCTCTTTTAAATTACGCTGATTATTAATACTTTACAAAAGTTCGAAAATGGGCATTTTAAAAGGTGTTTGTAGCATCATTTTTTGCTTTAAAATACATTTAATAAATTGATATTCAAAATATTAAATTCCTTTTAAAATTTCGAAAATAAAATCGAAATAAAGCTATTTTTTACATTTTCGATTTTTTGTATTTTGATGATTTGTAAATATTTGATTATCAGTACTGTTTTTTTAGCTTATTTTTATTTTTTCGAAAATGATTTATGCCAATATTCAATTTTTAGATTTTCGAAAATTCGAAAAAACATCTATTTTTACATTTTAACTAATTATCAATATGTTAAAGAACGCTTATTCACTTCTAAAAGTTCGAAAATAATTTCTTACAAAAGTAGTAAAATTTTTTTCTTTTGTGCTACGATATTTGGATTTTCTAAAACATCATGGCTAATTATTCATTCTTAATCAAAGAGTTAATTCTTCATTTAGCAAAGTATTGTTAAAAGCTAACCTATTTTTACAAACAATACCTCACATGGTCTAAAATAACCGGAATATCCGTTTCATTTACCCCATTTTTTATCAAATACTGCTTGTCATTATGCATGGTGGTTAAAAATTGCTTTAATGAACTATCCGGATGTTTAATACAAGCTTTGTAATATTTAGCCACATCATCCATATCATGTTTAACCCATTGAATATGTCCGTAATTGATCAAATCATGAGGATTTGGGTTGTTCTCAACCATTTCTAAGGCATGGTGGTGGGCTAAATCAATTTTTCCAACCACAAAAGCACACCAAACAATGGAGCGAATAATCTGCTTGTTATTCGGTAGGGATTCATGGATTTTAAGGAAGTAGGAGAGGGCTTCCTCAAATTGGCTTTCCCGTAAATACGCAAAAGCAATATGCTTTTGTATGGTAAGGTTACGTTCATCCAATCGGGCGGCATCTAAGAAATATTCCATGGCTTTTTCGCTATTTTTCAGATGTTGATAACAAAAAGCGATTTGTTTTAAATTCCATACCCTATTAGAATCAAAAAGCTCTGCTTTTTTGAAAAAAGACAATGCTTTTTCATATTGATTAAGCTTAAAATAAGCATATCCCAGCTTCTCAAAAATTTCAGGATTGGGTATTTGTTCTTCTTCTGATAAATGCAAGTAAATATCAATGGCTTGTTTGTAATAACCTGATTCAAAATAATATTCAGCAAAGTTTCTGACCACATCTTTATTTTGAATGATTTTTTGGAAAACCATTGACGTATGAAAATGGAGAGTGTCCTCAAAAATATCATCAAAGAAATGGCGAATGTCTGACAGCTTAAAAAATCGGTATAAGTCTTGGATATAAGTCGTATAAACCGCTTTGTTTTTCACATTATTATCCAATAAATCTTGCTGACTAAACAATTCGTTGATTTGTCCTATTTCCGCCTCAATCATGCCAAACATCATCTCTACTTGTGGTTTTGGCAAGTTTTTAATGTTCAACACAAAAGAATATTTATCCGAATTACACATAAAAGGCGAAAGCGACAGGCTTTCAAAAAATTTATGGGTACCGGTTTCTGATAAATGATCGGGTAATGTATTTTGCAACTCCTTATTTTCAGGATAAAAAGGAAGCATCCAATTGGATATTCGTTTGAAAAAATCAAAGTTTTTCAATTTTGAAAAGGCACTCATATATATATCAGCCCCCTCTTGCTGCATTTTATTAACCTCCTCAATTTTATCTGCCAAATCCGGTGTGTCTTTAAAGAAAGTTTCCCACATAGGGTTTTTCTCATCATCCTCTTCAAATTCATTTTTCATAAGATTGGAAAGTCCCATTTTATCTTCCAAATCCGGTTTTAATTTCATCATCTCCGGAATAATCTCTTCCTCCATTTTTTTGGACACTTTTTCAGTATTTTTTGAGCGGTTAAATTGTAAAATGATATTTTCAATATCTTTTTCATATTGCTCGTTATCAGATAATTGAAAAATGATTTTGTTAATGGTTTTACTTTCAGAAATTCTGTAATCGTATAGGTATAAATTGATAACCAATCCTGTTAAAGCCCGTTGCCATACACCCTCTTCATGTTGCTGAAGATAAGATAATAAACTGTCAAATTTCTGTTCATCATAGGTAAGCATGAGCGAGAAAGTAATGGCACTAACCAATAGGCTCTTATCATGTGTAGGAATAGTTGTTGAAATATTGAGCTTATTCAATAAATCCACTTCAAATTCATTGAGGATAGGCGTGGTTATAAAATGATTGAACAATTGATGAATATCAATAGAGTCTTCTGTTTTTACCGCTGAAAAAATGTTGATATCTGACAACTCCTCCGCATTTGAAAAAATATCAAGAATATTATCTGATAAATCAAGTTCTGTAATAATGTTTTCCACATCGGAAGCTGATTGTATGGTAAGTTCCTCATTTTTAAAATAAGGATTTATTGCCATATTTTTATTGAATAAATGATGCCGTACCTTGTCATTTAGTTCGTAAAAATCATGTTTTAAACGTTTAATAATTTCATCATGATTGGGGTCTTTCATTCCTTTAAATAAATATTGCCCAATATTTTTATAATTATCTTCTATTTGCATGATATCCGCCATCAACAAATCATGATTTGCCGCTTTTGTCATTTTTTTCAAAACGGTAAAAGCATCTTTTATTCGGTTCCTTTTCAGTAAGATATTCGCACGATTGTGCTGTGCATTTATTTCAATCATTGTATTCATAATTCAAAAATACATTTTTTCTTATTATACTCGAATAATACGTTGATAAATTGTGAATGGTGAATTGTGAATGGTGAATTGTGAATGATGAATTAATCAGACAATGTAGATGCATCTAAAATAGACAGCTAAGGTATAAAAAATAATTTGTTAAATTGAAAATGACCCCAGTAGGGGTCAAACGTTTATAGCTATGGAAAGACCTCAACATATCACGACCCCTGAAAAGGGGTCGAACAAAATCTAATACAGTTCGACCCCTTGCAGGGGTCGAACAAAATCTAATACAGTTCGACCCCTTGCAGGGGTCGTTGGAATGGTTGATAAACCATAAATGCTCTTTTCAGGGGTTGTGGAAATGATGAATTGAAAAAAAATGTAGAGATGCAATGCTTTGCATCTAAAATCGCCAAAGGCTAAAGCTACCACATTTTCGTCTTCTTCCTCAATACCCAACATGCAACCTTAGTTGCAAAGCGGGCTAGCAAGTCCAAACAGGGAGCGGCGTAGGTTGTGAATGGACAAAGCGTTAGAGCAGCGAGCAAGGCACTCCGTTGTTTTAAAAAACAAGTTTTTACAAGGGTTTCTAAACACTCAAAAGCCAATCCCCATTAATAAAATGTCTAAAAAACACACCTATAACCTTGTTTTTTACCTCCTTGCCGCTGCTCTTCGCTTTGGACAGAGCGGGAGGAAATTGTTTGGACAAGATTTTTGTCTACTTTTCATCGAATGGAAAAGTAGGAAACAAAGTTGTGAAGAAGACCGAAGACGGTGGAATTAATTATGAATTATGAATGATAAGAGCTCAGAAAATTAAGAATTAAAAATTAAAAATGGATAATTAAAAAATAAAATTCTGAAAATCAAATAATTATTAATTGAAAAACTTTCCTCCCCACCACTTCGACTCCGCTCAGTGACCGGCTGACCCACCCTGCTAATCAACCATATCATTTGAATAGATTTGAGGAACGAAAAAACCATATCGAGAACACAAGTAGAGATACAAAGCTTTGCATCTAAAATCGCCAAAGGCTAAAGGCCAATAGCCAATAACTAAAAAACGTCATTGCGAACGCAACGCAATGAAGTGTGGCAATCTCCCGGCTAATAAAAAACACTTTGTTTTTGAAAATTGTACAATAAAAATACAATTTTAGTGAAGTATTGCTGAAATAGTCTTATGGGTTTTAAGTAATTTATTATTTTTGAAAAAAAGTAATAATTATACAAGTATTTTAAAGCTAACAGCTAAAGGCTAATAGCCGAAAGTCAAAATAAAATCTATGAAAATATTAGTTACAGGTGGAACAGGATATATCGGCTCACATACTGTGGTAGAATTACAGGAGCAGGACTTTGAAGTCATTATTGCCGATAATTTATCAAACTCTAAAAAAGAGGTGGTTGATAACATTGAAAGTATTACGGGAATTCGTCCTCAATTTGAGCAAATTGATTTGAGTGATACAGAGAAAACCAATGATTTTTTTGATCGGAACAAAGATATTGATGGTGTCATTCATTTTGCTGCTTATAAAGCAGTGGGCGAATCGGTAGAGAAACCATTGATGTATTATCAAAACAATTTGATTTCGTTGATGAATGTATTGGAAAATATGAAGAAACATCACATCAAATATTTTGTGTTTTCATCATCTTGTACAGTATATGGACAACCTGAAAAATTGCCCGTATCCGAACAATCGCCTATTCAGGAAGCGTGGTCGCCTTACGGAAACACCAAAAGAATTGCCGAAGAAATTATTAACGATACCATAAAAGCCAATCCTACATTAAAAGCCATTGCTTTGCGATACTTCAATCCTATTGGAGCACATCATAGTGCTAAAATTGGAGAATTGCCTTTAGGGGTACCCAATAATTTGGTGCCATTTATCACTCAAACGGCTATCGGTATTAGAAAGGAATTAAAAGTATTTGGAAATGATTACAACACACCTGACGGAACGTGCATCCGCGATTATATTCATGTAGTGGATTTAGCCAAAGCCCATGTTGTGGCTATTCGCCGAATGATTCAGGATAAAGGAAAAAATCCGTATGAAGTTTTTAATATAGGCACGGGTAATGGTTTCAGTGTGTTGGAAGTCATCAACGCCTTTGAAAAAGCATCGGAAAAGAAATTGCCTTACACCTTTGCCGATAGGAGAGAAGGCGATACAGAACAGGTGTGGGCAGATACTTCATTAGCCAATAACGAATTGGGTTGGAAAGCCGAAAAAACATTGGATGAAATGATGTTGTCAGCCTGGAAATGGGAGTTGCGTTTATCTCAAGGAGACTTCTAAAAATGCAAACTTCTTTGTTGTTAATGCAACATTATTCAATAATAATTGTTACATAATCAATAGATTTTGTAAATGAAGAATTAACGATGAAAAATTAAGCAATTATTATACGAATAATCAAATTATTATAGTTGTTGTTTTCTTTTATAACAAAATATGATAATCAAATAGTTTTTTAAATTAAAATCAAAGATATATGAATTACGATGTAATAGTAATCGGTAGCGGTCCTGGTGGATATGTAGCTGCCATCAGAGCTTCACAATTAGGCATGAAAGTAGCCGTAGTAGAGAAAGAAAACTTAGGTGGTGTTTGTTTAAATTGGGGATGTATCCCAACCAAAGCATTATTAAAAAGTGCGGAAGTATTTAACTACACAAAACATGCTGCTGATTATGGAGTAAAAATCGAAGGAGAAATCAAAGCTGATTTTGGTGGTATGGTGCAAAGAAGCCGTGGTGTTGCCGAAGCTATGAGTAAAGGAATTCAGTTTTTATTCAAAAAAAATAAAATTGAGGTTATCAATGGATTTGGACGCCTTACCAAAGACAAAAAAGTAGAGGTTACCAATGAAAAAGATGAAAAAACATTGGTTGAAGCCAAACATATCATTATTGCCACAGGAGCAAGAGCAAGAGAATTACCTAACTTACCAATTGACGGAAAGAAAATCATCAATTACCGTAAAGCAATGACTTTAGGGAAACAACCTAAACGTATGGTGGTAGTAGGTTCCGGTGCTATTGGTTCAGAGTTTGCTCATTTCTATAATTCAATTGGTACGGAAGTAACTTTGGTAGAATATTTACCAAATATCTTACCATTGGAAGATGAGGAAGTATCTAAACAATTAGGAAGAAGCTTTAAGAAAGCCGGTATTAAGGTGATGACCAATTCATCTGTAGAGAAAGTGGAAGATGGAAAAGGTGGTTTAAATGTAACCGTTAAAACTAAGAAAGGCGAAGAAATTCTTGAAGCTGACATCGTATTATCTGCTGTGGGAATTGCTGCCAATATCGAAAATATCGGACTTGAAGAGTTAGGTATTAATACTGAAAAAGGCAAAATCTTAGTGGACGAATATTTCAAAACCAATGTGGAAGGCGTATATGCTATTGGTGATGTTATTCCTGGTCCGGCATTGGCTCACTTGGCTTCTCATGAGGGCATTACTTGTGTGGAACAAATTGCAGGATTAAACCCTGAGCCGATAGATTACGGAAACATTCCGGGTAATACTTATACAGTTCCTGAGGTTGCATCTGTAGGATTAACTGAAAAGCAAGCTAAAGAACAGGGCTATGACATCAAAGTGGGTAAGTTTCCTTTCTCAGCCTCCGGAAAAGCCAAAGCTGCGGGTAATGCAGACGGTTTCATCAAAGTAATTTTTGATGCAAAATACGGTGAATGGTTAGGCGCTCACATGATTGGTAATAATGTAACAGAAATGATTGCCGAAGCAGTAGTGGCGAGAAAATTAGAAACAACCGGACATGAAATTATCAAGTCAATTCATCCACATCCAACCATGTCGGAAGCGGTTATGGAAGCGGTTGCTGCTGCATATGATGAGGTGATTCATATATAACCTAAAATCCGCAAGAATTTTTAAAGGATTATTATAAAAAATAGCGATTCTTCAATATTTTTTATAACTTTGAACCCATATTCTTGCAATTAGTCTTTACAGATAAGGTTAATTGCAAGAATTTATATAGAGATATAACTTATCTCTTGATAAAAAGAATACATATCATATAAAATCATAATAATGAATATTCACGAATATCAAGGAAAATCAATATTAAAACAACACGGTGTAGGTTTGCTGGAAAGCATTATGGTTGATACGCCTGAAAAAGCTGTAGAAGCAGCAAAAGAATTACAAGAAAGAACAGGCACATCATTGTGGGTGGTTAAAGCTCAAATACATGCCGGAGGAAGAGGAAAAGGTGGTGGTGTAAAAATCGCCAAAACATTAGAAGAGGTAAAAGCTTTTTCAAATGATATTTTGGGTATGAAGTTGGTTACTCCACAAACCAGTGCAGAAGGTAAAGAAGTACACAAAGTATTAATAGAGGGGAACGGATTTTATCCGGGCGATAGTGAACCAAAGGAATTTTACATTAGTGTGTTGTTGAATAGAGATACCGGAAGAAATATTATCATGTATTCTACCGAAGGAGGTATGGAAATAGAGGTTGTGGCAGAAAAAACACCGGAATTAATTCATAAAGAGGAAGTTGATCCTGCTATGGGATTAATGCCTTATCAAGCAAGAAGAATTGCCTTTAATTTGGGATTAAGCGGAAAAGCATTTAAAGAGATGACAAAGTTCGTAACAGCACTTTATAATGCTTATTTGGCTTCTGATGCTTCAATGTTTGAAATTAATCCCGTATTAAAGACGGCTGATGATAAAATCATTGCTTTGGATGCAAAAGTAAATATTGATGACAATGCTTTGTATCGCCATCAGGATATTGCAGCCATGAGAGATGTTACCGAAGAAGATCCTACGGAAGTAAAAGCCGGAAAACACCATTTAAGCTATGTGAAGTTAGACGGAAATGTAGGTTGTATGGTTAATGGTGCCGGATTGGCAATGGCAACTATGGATATGATTAAACTTTCGGGTGGAGAGCCTGCAAACTTCTTAGATGTTGGAGGTACCGCAGATGCCCAAAGGGTAGAAACGGCATTTAGAATCATTATGGAAGATCCTAATGTAAAAGCCATTTTAGTAAATATTTTTGGAGGAATAGTACGATGCGACCGTGTGGCACAAGGTATTGTGGATGCTTATAATAATATTGGTAATATAAAAATCCCGATTATTGTTCGTCTGCAAGGAACCAATGCCAAAGAAGCCAAGCAAATTATAGATGAATCAGGATTAGAGGTTCATTCTGCCATTAAATTGGAAGAAGCTGCTAAATTGGTGAAAGAATTAGTGAAGTAAGATAGTTTTAAAAATAGTATAGTGTTTTCATTGGAAATAGTATCCGAATATTTTTTGGGTACTATTTTTTTTATAAACTGATCTTATTTAAGCTTTTTTCAAATTAATTTAATATTTCTATGTTACAGAGATTAGTTTAAATGCGTTCTAGGCGATGATAAAAAGTTAAGTATCAATTAAAGGTAATTTATGAAGAAAATTAAAAATTTATATAATGGAACCATATTTTTATAGAAACTAATTATCAACTAAACAATAAATCATAAAAAAGTGACGTTTTGTTTTTAAATTGTTAAATAAAATAGATTTACATGAAGAAAAACTTTACAATTAACGATGTTATGTTAGCATCTTTTTTACATCTATCATTTAATAAAAAATATAAAACTAAAACGTTTTCAGCGTTGAGACCTTCAAAAAGGGTAGTTAGGAATATTATGCAATATTCTCAATCCTTACAAGTAGTTCATTCTAAGGAGTATGGTATTTTAACATATCATTCAAATTAAAACGTGTATCTGCTTATTGATTTTTACTTAATAATGATAGGAAGATTTAAAAAGTAAAAAAGAGAGAAATAGCGAACAGGTATTTTGCCTGAATAGTTTTGTTGTGTCCTATAATTAACCCATTAAAAAAGAAAAATCAATTTAACGACAAAACTTACAAAAAATAGAAGGTAATATTAAAGATAAAGACCTCACAGATGCCTAAATTTGTGGGGTCTAAAAAATTTAACCCTTTTGAAAATTAAAAAACAATATTAATCAATTCTTAATGGTGCTGAAAAATGAAATCTAATACCAAAAACTTTTAATATGAAAACTCAAACAAACATAGCAGATATAGCTCAACATTTTAAAATTGATGGTCGTATATTAAAATCACAAGTTTTTGGAAATGGATTGATTAACAATACTTATTTGGTAGAAACTAACCAACAAAAATACATATTACAAAAAATTAATGGAGAGGTGTTTAAAGACATTCCCTCACTAACAGCAAACAAGGTTACAATAACGGAACATATCAGATACAAACATAATAATAGGAGTTTAGAATTTATCCCTACGCATGAAAGAACTTATTATTTTAAAGATAAGGAAAATGCTTACTGGAATCTTTCTAAGTTTATTAAAAATGCAGTTACTTTTTCAACAGTATCTTCTGTTTCGTTGGCATTAGAAGCAGGCAAAGCTATTGCTCAATTTCAATATAATCTTACAGATTTAGATGTTACTCAAATAGTTGATACCATACCTGATTTTCATAATACAGGTAAACGTATCAATGATTTAATGGAAAGTATAGAGAAAGATGCTTTTCATCGAAAAAATGAAGTAAAATCTTTGATAGACATTGCTTATCAACATAAAAGCTTTATTCAAGATATTGATGATAAAATAAAAACAAATATCATACCTAAACGTATTGTGCATAACGATACCAAAATTAGCAACATATTATTTGATAAACACCAAAAAGCAATCTGCATGATAGACCTTGATACTTGTATGCAAGGATCGGTGCTACATGATTTTGGAGATGCTTTACGTTCAGGTACTAATACCGGCACAGAAGATAGTCCTCAAAACGTATCAATGAGTATAGAACTATTTGAAGGTTATGCTAAAGGATATTTATCCATTGCTCAAAAGTTTTTAAAGGAATCTGAATTAAAAAACTTGCCTTATGCCGGTATTTTAATCACTTATGAACAGTTTATTCGTTTTCTGACAGATTACCTTAATGGTGATACATACTACAAAATCCAACATCCTACCCATAACTTGGAGCGTTCCAAATCCCAAGCCAAATTATTGGAAAGTATGATAGAACAAATTCATGAAATGGAAACTATTATAAAAAAAGGATAAGAAATAAAGAGCTAAAAGTTAAATTATCCTTTTACTTATATATTTTTAATTCATAAGATAATTAAAAATTTTAGTTAAAAAATGTCGTTTAATCCCAAAATTCGGTCGTTTGGCACTTTTTTTTGCTAAAAAATTAGTTTTTTATAAAAAAAATATTATTTTTACAATGTAAAACTAAAAACCAGCTTTATAATATATATTATGAAGAATGGAAAGCTAAAAATAAAAGTGTAACGTAAATTTATGTTTACATTTTAAAAATTGGAGGATAATCTTAATATTCATCCAAAGAAACAACAACTAACATAGAAATTTGTTTTATCAAATTTTTATTACAACAAAAACAGTAATATTTAAACAGTTTTTTAACTGTCTAAAATTCATGGCTATTTATAGAAATTTATCTTGTGAAATTTCTATTACAACAAAAACAATAATGTTTAGATGATTTCTTAAATCGTCTAGATAAGAAAAGCTAATAAGGAAATTTGCTTTGTCAAATTTTTATTACAACAAAAAAGTGTTTAGGGGATTTTAAAACCACCTAAAGAATATCAACTAATATAGGAATTGGTTTTACTAAATTTCTATTACGACAAAAGCAATGTTTAGACAATTTTCAAACTGTCTAAAGGATTACTATTAAATGTAGAAATTTAATTTGTTAAATTTCTATAATGAGAATATAAAGAGGCTTTTATAGCGTCTATTTAATCATAAAGTGATGAATAAAAAACATCATTACCGTCGCAAAAAGAAATAAAGAGTAAAATGAAAGTTTTATTCAAACAAACAACAACTAACTTTAAAATAATTAAAACAATAGAAATATGAAAAAAGATCAGATTTTTGATGTTTATAAAACATCTTTAACAAAACTTTTTAAGATCATATTGTTGCTATGTATGTTCATCGGAGCAACTTCGTATGTAAATGCACAACAAATCCTATTATTAGAAGATTTGCAAACAGAATTGCAAAACAATAATCAAGGAGAAAGTCAACAGCTTCAACATCTTTTGGAAGACTTAGTTTCTACTGCTTACATAGATGTTAAAGGCCTTCATGTTTACTTAAAGAATGGTCAAGAGGTTCAGAGAATTAATACCAAGTCGGATTATTTACAGCAGGTATATAATCCTGTAGAAGAACTGAAAACAGCTAAATTATTAGAAGTAAGGTTAACAAAAGAAGCTGACCTTACACAACAATTAGATGTAGGACAACTTAGTGCAATCACAAATTTAAAGTATGTATATATCCTATCTCAAATAGATTGTGATATTGCCAATGTCGTTGAGCGAATGGTTACAGGAACTAATGAATCGCTCATTATATTTTATAATATAAGTATTCCAAAATAATAAACCTTTAAAAAATGACTAATATGAAATATATATATACATTAAAGGAACAGATAAGTAAATTAACATTACTTATATTGTTGTTTATATTGGGTGTTGGATTTAATGCCTTACAAGCACAAACAATAAAGCCGTTTATACAACGAACCTCCCAATATTCGCCAAATAAGAAAATTTATAATATTAAAGGTGATTTCCAAATGATAGGAAATACGAATTTAACCTTAGTTGGTTATTCAGAACCTCAAAATTTGAATACTCCTAATAGTAATAATAATATGGAATTTGTTGATGTAGATAGTGATCCTAATACAATAAATTCTTCATCAGCAGAATTGAAATTTTATGAAGATCCAAATGTTGACCCTGACTGTAGTCGTATTGTTTATGCCGGATTATATTGGACAGGAAGAGCTGAGGAAAATGTTAATGATAGGTCGATGCATGTTATATATGGAGGAACTTCTGAAAATCAGGAGAATGGAGATGTTATAGAAGAGTATCAGTTATCCATTGTATCTAATAATTCACCAACACCAACAAATGGGAATGATGATAGGACAGCTACTTATACATTTACACCACAAAATGGGGGGGATGTTGTAGTTTTTACTTTCCGTACTTGGCGTAACAATGGTTGGAAAGGAGAAGCAAAGGTCTCTATAGGAGGTGCGCCTGCTACTATAATTCCGGGAAAGACTTCTTTTGGTGGTTTCTTTTCTAATAGAGGAGAAATAACATTTAATACGCCTCAGGAAATTAATAATGGAGCAAAAGTGATTCACATAAATAGTTTGAGAAAGAAGAGAAATACCAATATGGTAGATAATGGTTTTTATGCTAATGTTACTCATGGAGGATCTATACTTTGTAAGAGAAAGGTAAAACTTCGTCACCAAACAGCAACTAATTACACAGAATTTACAGCCAATATTAATGATATATTATATCCTACTAATGATGAGCAGGACAATATGTATGCTGCTTATGTTGAAGTAACAGACTATGTAAGAGCTCATGGAATGGGAGACTATACAGTAGCTGATATTGCTTTGAGAGAAGGAAATGGCGGTAGTGTTGGTTATTTTGGTGGTTGGGGTATGATTGTGGTTTATGAAAATGATGATATGCCATGGCGTGATGTTACTATTTTTGATGGATATGCTTATGTACAAGATGAATCTAACTCAAATGATATGACAGAATATGAATTTCCTATTTCAGGATTCAAAACTGTTCAAAACGGAGCTGTACAATTAAAATATGGTATAATAGCAGGAGAAGGTGATAAGGATTTAGGAAGTAATGCTAAAGATCGTTTTAGTATTGACAAATATACATCTGGAGATGATTGGGTAGATCTTTTTGTTTCTGGATCTAATACAGTTGATAATTTCTTTAACAGTAGTCTTTATACAGGAGGTAATGCAAGAAATCCTAACTATGAAAATACTACAGGAATAGATATAAAAATGGATTACATTCCTAATACTAATAATGAAATCATTACTAATAATCAAGAATCAACACGATTCAAGTATTCAACTAACCAGGATACTTATATGATTTTTTGTATAGCTATGGCAGTAGATGCCTATATTCCGGAAGCGGTAGCAGAAAATCAATTGGTTGCTGTTAATGAAGGGGCTCCAGGAGTAGATCCAAAACCTGGAGAAACCATAAAATATACATTGGAGATTAAGAATAAAGGAACTGAAGCCATAGAAAATTATAGGGTGGATTTGCCGCTACCTTTTACTACAGATTACAATAGTGCTTCAGCAACTTATCATTCTAGTGTAACTGCAACACCAACACCGGATATTACCTATGATGCGATTAGCAATTCTATCATATGGGAGGTGGGTACATTACCATATGCAGGCTTGGGAAACACATCAGGAATTGATGTGAATACAGTATTAGCAACACTAACATTCTCATTAGATGTAACAAAAGATTGTTTCTTATTGTCTAACCCAAATTGTAGTCCGACAGTACAGATAATGGGAGTTACAAGAGGAAAAGGTGCTACATCTCAAAATGAGTTTGAGGATGTATCTATTATATATGGTTATACAGATCCGCCTTGTGAACAACCAATTAAAGATGCTCCTATTACTAATATTGATGCTATAGATTATGTGAATACTACTTGTACAAACACTTTAGAGTATGAAACACGTCATCTTGATTTTTGTAATGTGGTATCCCCTACAATCTCTTTTACGGAAGTAGCAGCATATTTCCCTATAGGGTCTCATTTTTATGATTATATAGATGAAAGTTCAGCAGAACCTACAGCCACTTCTACAGAATATACTGTAAGCACAGATTTTCCTGCAACATTAGGAACAATAAACTATTATGCAATTCCTCCCGGATATACCGGCTGTTTTTGGAAGTTTGATATTACAGTTGATGATATAACCTCTACTCCAATAGTTGAAGATGTAGATTATTGTTTGGGAGATGCAACTGTAGTTTTAACAGCAACACCAACACAAAGTGATTATATACTATATTGGTATGAAACAGAGACAGGTACTACGGCTCAACCTTCTATTACTCCGGATGCTTCAACTGTCGGTGTTACGGAATATTGGGTGGCAGAAGGAAAGTCAGGAGGTTGTATTAGTCCTAATAAAGCAAAATTAACGGTAACAGTGTATGATTTACCAATTGCTACGGAGACTGAGTTGAAAGAATGTGATGATGATACAGATGGATTTGTTCAATTTACATTGACAGATGCTGATACTGATGTATTAAACGGGCAAACTGGCATGACAATAACTTATCATGAAAGTTTAGGAGATGCAGAAAGTGGAACAAATTCATTAACAACTTCATACACAAATACAGTAAATCCTCAAACGATATATGCGAGAGTGGAGAACAATACAACACATTGTTATAACACAGTAGCAGTTATCTTAACGGTAAATGCTAAGCCAGAGGCAATAATTACAGGAGTAGAGCCTATTACTTGTGCTACACCTACCATTACTTTAGATGCTTCAGGAAGTACAGGTTCTGAAACATTAAGTTATTTATGGAATGACGGTAGCACTAATTCTA
>PDWJ01001438.1_pt1 | contig 29487 bp, 26 predicted proteins | sample 1430881 | NCBI WGS metagenome assembly PDWJ01 (sample SAMN01162460, study PRJNA174530) | Oral metagenome, whole genome shotgun sequencing project. | biome: Marine environment; feature: Marine mammal; material: Swab sample of the gingival sulcus; isolation source: swab sample of gingival sulcus...
AATGGAAATGCAGAATCGGTATTCACTCCGGCAAAGTTGTCGGAGGCGTGGTGGGAGTCAAAAAATATATTTATGATGTGTTTGGCGATGCCATAAATATGGCATCAAGAATGGAGAGTAATGGCGAACCGATGCAAGTTAATATTTCAGAAATGACGTATTCTCTGCTGAACGATGACTACGAATTTGTAGAAAGAGCGCCTATTGAAATAAAGGGAAAAGGCATCATGAAGATGTATTTTGTCAATCGAAAGGTCACCCCGAATTCCATTGTTTGGGAGCGTCGGAAATTACCGAGAATAGCTGTGAACACGGGGGTGTCCCTCTCGATAGATCACGAAACAATTCCCTGTGACGTCGTAGACTTGTCAATCGGAGGAGGTGTCTTGTTGCGTACCTCAAAAAATAGCGTCCCAATGCTCTCTCATGAATCTCAGAACATGGAGATTGTGCTTACTCTTGGGCCGTTGGGAGAAGGAGAAAAGAAATCGTATACGGGGCGGCTATTACGGGTCAGTGAAGATGACGCAGCTATCTATTTTGCGATTGAGTACTGACGGTCATGACAATTCGTTTGTGCCTCGGCATCTTTTTTCACGGCAGAATCCCCATAGCCCTTAGCTGCCAGAGAAATGGTCCTGGCAGATAGGTAATCAGGAAGAGCACTGCGATCTGGATCGCTAAAAATGGAAGGACGGCTTTGGAGACGTAAATCAGGTTTCGGTTCGCGACGGCGTACAATAGCCACTCGCCAGATTCGCGATCATGATCAGGCTGAAGTTCATCAAGTCAATATTGAATGCGCCGAGCATCGGCTTTCCAACAGCGACGGGATCATAAATCCGCCCAAAGCGACAATCGTCATAACGGTCGAGCCGGAAATCGCGCCGAACAAGCCGCAGGCCAGAACCCTGGCCATACCGAGTCCGTTTGGCAGCCAGCTTGCCAGAGTATTCGCGACTTTAATCAATATAAGCCTCATCAGCGGTAAGATCACATAGAGATAGACCAGAGGAATTTGCAGATTGAGATAAAGGGTTGTATCAGTCATAAACATCAATCCTCCATGTCCTCCGTGTCGGTCTTCAATTCGATTGGCATAATAAGCCGGAATGTTGCGCCCTGTCCCTGAGTGCTTTCTAATTCGATATTCCCGCCAAGACAGCGTGCCAGCAGAAGCGCTCCTGCCAAGCCGAGTCCATGCCCTTTACGAGAAATGTCAGGATGATCTTTTAGTTGGGTATATCGTTGGAAAATTGCCTCGTGATGTTCAGTTGCTATGCCTGGTCCATCGTCCCTGATGCTGATGGCGAGTAGCTCTCCGTTTCGGGTTATAGAAATGTCAGTTCGATTTTTCCGGTGATGTAACGCGTTTTTCAAAAGATTTCCAACGATGTGACGAAATTTTGTTTCATCCTGTAGTATGTCTCTATCGGACACGGAGGGCGCAATGTCCAGAAAAATTCCCTGCTCCGAAAAGAATTGTTGTAGAAAGCAGAGGTGGGCTTCTTCGATTTCCGGGAGGGAACTCTCTGTACCTTCGAGGGTGTCAAGGATGACCGCATAGACGGCCTCAATAGGTTGAAAACGACGGCAAACAATGCGTCCGGCCTCTGAACGACCAATTTCTAATAAACCATTCAGCATGGTTCGCACTTTTCTGCTGTTGCGTAGCGAGCGTTTCAGGGTTTTTTCCTGGCGAACAGAGAGTTGGCCGTACTTTTCGCGTTTTTCGAGCAATGCTCGGATGCCGGTCTCGATGATGGAGATTGGATCTTTGAGTTCATGAATCAAAAATTCGATTTCAATGTCCCGAAAAAAATTTTCTGCTGAAATGCCTTTGGACTTTTGTTGTTTCATGATAGCTGTTCTGTCGGAAGAAATTGAACGACGACTGTTGTCCCTCCGGCAAGGAGACAATCGGTGCTGCGACGGCAATATGTGCAACGTGAAACATCACCAGGGCACACGTTTTTTTCTTCCGGACTATGGCTGCATCGTCTGGAATGCAAGCGTATTGTGAAGTGATAACGCTCGGAAAAGATTTTCATCCTGAGCAGGTCGAAGCCTTTCCCGCCCGCCTGAAAATCATATGGCCTCTTCGAAGAATACTGCATCGTTTCATAAGATGGGAAATAATTTTCAAAGATGAGCCGCTGATTTTCCTCCGAAATGCCGATCCCAAAATCTTTGATTTCAAGCGACGGCCCTTCTGTTCCGGTTCTGACCGTCAGTTCTATTTTCGAACCGTCCGGCGTATTTTCAATCGCGTTTCGCAAAAGCCCTTCAACAACTTTCGCCAGCACGTCGGGAGGAATTTGAATGGCAGGCGTGGATTTTATCTGAACACTGAGGCGACATGTCCGATGGGAAAATCGTGGGCGAAGCCTTTCAATCTGGTGCTCGACAAATTGATCCAATTGAACCTTGCGAGCAATCGATTCTTGCGGTCCAAAAAGCTCATCGACGCGCCTCCGAACGCGTTGCATGAGGCTCCACTCGCCTGTTTCATCAGTAATGAGTACATCTAACTCATCGACGCAGGCGTCTAGCAGCGTCGAGAGCATGTGGTAGCTTGTGTATTGCTTTTCGCGCAGAATGTCTTCGATTTCGTATTGCATATCGAGGATGCGTTGCAGGTTGCGTTGTGCCCGATCAAGAATTCGCTTATAGCTCTGCTGACCCGGACCTTCGAAACTCGTCAGCCGTTTTTGCAGCAGGGCGAGGGAGGCTGAGAGAACAGAGGCCGGAGTTTTTAACTCATGTGAGAGATGGTGAATCACGCGATCTTTCGCACGGTTCAGGCTTTGCAGGTCTTCATAAGAGTGTTTGAGTTGCTCGTTGATCCGGGCGTTTTCGAGAGGCAGGGCGATCATGCCGGACAGGGCATTGAGAAGGCCGACATCGGCCTGGGTAAAATTGCCGGTCGATTTGTTTACGGCGCATAACACTCCAATGCGGTGGTCTCCGGTTTCGATCGGCACATCGAGCATATTGCGGGTTTCATAATCAGCATCCTCATCAATTTTTTTGAAAAAATAAGGACTTTGCGAGGTATCCGGCACGACAAGAGGCTTGTCGGTTTTATACACCTGTCCGGCAACTCCTTTCTCAATTGGGAATCTGATTTCTTTGAGTTTTTGGCTGGAGTCTTGGTTGTCGAGGGTCGCGACACGGAAAAAGAATTCCTGCTGCTCTTCATCTGCCAGAATAACCATTGCTCCTGCGACATGAAGCAGTTCCTGCACCTTCTGTGTGATAAATTGCAGCAGACTGTCCAACTCATGGAAATGGTGTAGTTCTTCGAAGATTTGGTAAAATGTGGAGCTATGGTGTTCTGACATTTCCTCTTCTACTCGCGTGTCGGATCAATGTCTGCATTTTGAGAGCAAGATCCTTTTTCGGATCGATAGGCGGCTTCATTGGCAACCCCTCTAGATTCTTGCGTGCATGAACACTATCATCGAATACATTCCTTATACCGTCTTCCTTCTGGCTCTGTCAATGAAAAACCATGAAGAATTGAAATGAAATTTTAGGAACTCACCTTACGCAAAAAACATGTTGCGAGTTGGATGAAGTGCTACTGGGCGCGTCCGATTACCACTGATTTTCAAGTCGAATTGACAAAGGATTTGGAGTACAAGTGAACTCTATATTTTCATTGTAAAGACACAAAGGACACAACGGCTTTTCTGGTGTTCTTTGTGTCCTTTGCGGTGTGTAGAAAAATAGATCAATAATTCTGTCATCCTATTAAAAAAAGCAGGTCAATTTCCCTGGGAAAATAGTTCGATAAGACGTTTTCCGATTCCGAAGAGCACTAGCGCCAAACCTCCGACTTCAATGACGACATACACCAGATCGGCAATAATAGCCGGTTGCTGCTCATTGCGTGGCGGATTTACTCGCAGCGACTCATTGCCAAAATCGTACACCGTCGTCCACTCCATCAGCATGCCCTTTGAATCGGCTGTTGTTTATTGTTCTTGTGTAGTCGCAGACAGATTCACACTATACTGTGAGGCATCTCTCAACTTCAGATAATCTCTTGCTGTGCAAATGGTGACAATACTTCTATCCGTAGCTTTATAATCTTTGAGGTTGCGGGTAATCAAATATCTGACATGATGCTGAATGGCTGTATGATATTGGATGGCATCTTCAAAATCGTTGAATGCTGAATTGAGCGCAAATTGAATGCTTCGTTCGCCAACAGCTAAAATATCGATAAAGTTTTGCAACTTTCGGAGGGAGGTCAGAGCAATACCTCTGCCACGCAACTTTCGGAGGACATAATAGAGATTTGAAAAAACGAGTGACGATGTACAACCGCTTACTTGTCCGGTTTCGATGAGTGTTAGGAGGTTTGCTGCCGGCTCGTAAAACGGCTTCCGTTGAGCAAGTACATCTAACATGATGTCGGCATCAAGAAAGATTCGCGACATTAGCGATATTTTTTCAGGAGATAGTCGGTATACTCTTCGTGAATATCCGTTTGGTTATCAAGCTGAATAATTCCCGACAATTCTCGAACTGTTGATGAAATTTCCAGGAAAGCAGGTGTTTGTTCTTGTTCGAGAAGAAAGCGAAAGTAGTTTTCGACTAAACCTGACAGACTTTGGCGTTGAGTCTGCGCGTAACGTTTGGTTTGCTCAATGATGTCTTTATCTAAATTGAGCGTTAACTTTGTATTCATGGCTTTTTCTCCTTACACGTATACAAAATATATTCTGTGTACGTGACTGTCAAGGGAATTTTAGAAAACCTCAACCAGCATGTGTATTTTTTCTAAAGCTGGCCGTTCGTCCTGACCCTGCCGAAGGGGTCGATGTCTTTCGACAGACTCAACACAAACGGATGACATCACACCTGTCTTTGAGGGAATTTTATGTTATTAGCATAATTTCTTTTAAAATTAACTTGACTTATAAATGAAGAGTATAAAACTTTAAATGAAAATATTAAGTCCAGAAATTACCTTAATTTTGAAGGCGAATAAGGATTTCATAAAAATAAAATTTTTATAAGAATGTAATTTCTTTTAAAATTAACTTGACTTATAAATGAAGAATATAAAATTTTAAATGAAAATGTTAAGTCCAGAAATTAGCTTAACTTTAGAAGGACGTTAAAGAAAATATACATGATTTTTAATATTCAGCGTTATTCGATCCATGATGGTGAAGGCATCAGGACGATTGTATTTTTTAAAGGCTGTCCTTTGCGATGTACCTGGTGCAGCAATCCTGAAAGTCAGGTCTTCGGGCCGGAAGTGTTGTTTGATCAGGCGAAGTGTATCGCCTGTGAGGAATGCGTGCATGTGGCTCAAAATGGAGAATTTATTGTTGAAGATGGGAAAATACTCATTCAGCGCGAGCGGATGACAAATCCTCTCATCTTTCAGGATATTTGCCCCACAAAAGCGTTGACTGTTGTGGGCGAAGATTTATCGGTTCAAGAGGTGCTGGAAGAAGTTCGCAAGGATCTGCCCTTCTATAAAAATAGCTGGGGAGGAGTGACCCTTTCCGGCGGCGAGCTGTTCGCGCAGCCTGAATTTCTTGATAAATTGCTGCAAGAATTGAAACGGCTGGACATTCATATTTCCGTTGAAACCTGTCTGCATATCCCCTGGAACCTGATTGAACGTAACGCGGCGGCAATCGACGTGTTTCTGGCAGATTTAAAGCATACGGATCCTGTCAAGTTTGGACAGTATACAGGGGGAAAAGCCGAGCTGGTGCTGGAGAATTTGAAGAAATTGGAGGCGAGCAGCGCGCATGTAATTATTCGAATTCCTGTCATCCCCGGCTTCAATCATACAGAGGATGAGATGCGGTCTTTGTTGGATTTTACGGCCTCATTGAACAATGTCTCCGAAGTTCATTTTATTCCCTATCATACGTTGGGGAGTCATAAATATACGCTGCTAGGAAGAAAGTACGAAGGAGTTGAAGCCCATCTTGGAGATGGACCTCAACAGGCGTCTGTCCATGAAGAAGAACTCACACCCTATCTGGTTTATGCCGCTCAGTTAGGGCTTTGTGCAAAAATAGGAGGATAACGAACGATGGCACAAGTTGAGAAAAAAACAGGATTATCCGAACGAATATATCAATTACGAGAAAAGGTTTTAAACGCCCGGCCAACGGTTTGTACCGAACGCGCCAGATTTTATACCGAAATGTACCAACAGCACGAAGCCAGGCCCGTAATTGTCAAACGCGCGTTGGCACTGGAAGAGACGTTGAAGCGGATGACGATTTTTATTGACGATGGAGAGTTGATTGTCGGCAATCAATCCTCCCAATTGCGGGCAGCGCCGATTTTTCCGGAATATGCTGTGGAATGGGTAATTAAAGAATTAGATGAATTTGAAAAACGGCCAGGTGATACTTTTTTTCTGACGGAAGATACCAAGGAGGAATTGCGGAGGATCTGCAGCTATTGGCAGGGGAAGACGACATTAGCCAAAGGCCGGGCCTTGATGAACGATACTCTCAGAGAGATCCATGCGACTGGGATTATTCGGGCCGAGGGCAATTTAACTTCCGGTGATGCACATATTGCGGCCAATTTTGAGAAGATTTTGAAGCTGGGCATTCAGGGCTATCTTGATAAAGTCGAATTCAAACGTAAACAGCTCGATCTGACCGATTGGGCGGATTTGAAAAAAGAACAGTTTTATCAGGCTGTGATCATTGGTTTGAAGGCAATGCAGGATTTTATTACCCGTTTCGCAGAGCTCGCGTTGTCGATGAGCAAACAGGAAGAAGAGGCTGCCCGTAAGGCGGAACTGGAGCGAATTAGCGAAAACTGCCGTCAAATTGCCCAATATCCTCCAGAAGATTTTTATCAGGCGCTGCAGTTGACGTATTTTATCCAGCTTATTTTACAGATTGAAAGCAACGGTCATTCCCTGTCTCTGGGACGATTGGATCAGTATCTCTATCCTTTTTATAAACAGGACAAGCAAGAAGGAAAGCTCTCTGACGCATTTGTGATGGAATTGCTGGAAAATGTCTGGATTAAACTCTTATCGATCAACAAAATTCGTTCCTGGTCTCATACGCGCTATTCTGCCGGAAGCCCGCTCTATCAAAATGTGACCATCGGCGGACAAACCGTCAACGGTGAAGATGCGGTCAATGAACTGAGCTATCTCATTCTCTGGTCGGTTGGGGAAACAAAGCTGACGCAGCCGAATCTCTCGGTACGCTATCATAAACACATTAACGAAGACTTTATGCTGGAATGTGTCAAGGTCATCGAAAAAGGCTTTGGCATGCCGGCCTTTAACAACGATGAAATCGTGATTCCGGCATTCCTGAAACTGGGGGTCGAAAAGGAGGATACCTACAACTATTCGGCGATCGGCTGTATTGAAGTTGCAGTTCCCGGCAAGTGGGGCTATCGCTGTACCGGTATGCATTTCATCAATTTTATGCGAGTGTTTCTGGCAGCCTTACACGACGGTAAGGATACGATGTCCGGCAAAACCTTCTGCCCCGGAATTGGGAATTTGACGGATTTCGATTCCTTTGACGATGTACTGAAAGCCTGGCGCAAACAGATTGCTTTTTACGCCAAAGCCGGAGTTGCCATCGATACGGCTGTCGATTCAGTCCTGGAGGAGCAGGTGCCAGATGTGCTCTGTTCGGCTTTTGTGGATAATTGCATTAGAACCGGAAAAACGATTAAAGAGGGCGGTTCGAAGTACGACTTTATCTCCGGGCTGCAAGTCGGCATCGCCAATCTGGGCAATTCTTTAGCCGCAATCAAGAAACTGGTGTTTGAAGAGCAAAAAATTTCACAAGATGAGCTTATGACCCATCTTGAACAGAACTTCGAGGGCAAAGAGGGCGAGAAAATCCGGCAGATTCTCTTAAATTATGCCCCGAAATACGGAAATGACGAGAACTACGTTGATATTCTGCTGCGGGAAGCCTATATGGATTTCATCCATGAACTGAAGAAATATCATACGACTCGGTATGGCCGGGGACCGATCGGCTGTTATTACTACGCCGGAACCTCCAGCATTTCAGCAAATGTTCCTTCTGGCTCAGTCGTTCCGGCCACCCCGGATGGCCGAAAAGCCTACACGCCTTTGGCGGAAGGAAGTTCACCCTCCTCCGGCACGGACACGCTCGGCCCGACCGCGGTGTTTAAGTCGGTGACAAAATTACCGACCAATAAAATCCTGGGCGGTGTATTGCTGAATCAAAAATTATCGCCAGCGGCCATTCAGCGCGAAAGCGATAAAAAGAAATTACTGGCGATGATGCACACTTTTTTTACGGACTTAAAAGGTTGGCATGTGCAGTATAATATTATCAACCGTGAGACCTTGCTGGATGCCAAAGCACATCCTGAGAACTATCGCGACCTGATCGTCAGAGTTGCCGGTTACTCGGCATTTTTTACGAATCTTTCGCCGGATGCGCAGGATGACATTATCGCGCGGACCGAACATGTGCTGTGAAAGAAATTGGACACGGATTCCTTAAGTAACGACAAGGATTTCACATAAGCAGGGATTTTTATCCCTGCTTATGTGAAATCCTTGTTGTTTCCCGTGAGAATCTGCGTTTTATCAAAGAATGGAAAAACTACTCTGTGGAGTCGACCTGGGCGGGACGAAGCTTGCGCTTGTGCTGACGAATGAAGGCGGGCAGATACAGGATAAGCTTGTGGTTTACGATCATGCTACGAAAAGCGATGGCGACATCACCGACTATATCTGCGACCTCCTTGAGAAGCTTCTTCTGAGAAACGAGGTGTCCGATGCCGATTTGGAGGGAATCGGTGTTTGTTTTCCGGGGCATGTGCGCTATAGAGAAGGAATGACGATCACCACATCAAACTTGCAGGGCTTTAAAAATTTTCCGTTACACCAAAAGATTTTGCAACGATTCCAAACCAGAGTGCTTGTTGATAACGACGCCAACGCCCAAACTTACGCCGAATTTTTATATGGGGCTGGTAAAGGTTATGATGACATGCTGTTTATGACGGTAAGCAGCGGAATCGGTGGCGGTATTGTGATCGACCGGAAGTTGTTCCGTGGGAAAACCGGGACAGCCGGGGAGTTCGGACACATGATTATCGATCCCCGCAGCACGATTCAATGTGGATGTGGCAATTACGGCTGTCTGATGGGATGCGCAGGCGGGCTTGCTTTGCCGCAAATCTTGAAAAAATACCTCGATCTGGGACACAAGACGAATGTAGAGATAAAAAATCCTTCAGAGTTTGATGGGAGAATGTTAAAGGCCGGATTAGACAACAACGACACGTTATGTCGGGCTATCGTTTCGGAGTATGCGAACTATCTCGGGATTGGGCTTTATAACCTCTTTCAAATTTTCAATCCGCCGCTTATCGTGTTAGGCGGAGGATTAATGAAATTAGGCGATAAATTTTTCGCGAATATACAAAAGTGTTTTTACGAACTGGTTCGTGATATGTTGTATGATGATATTCAGATTACACGATCGCATCTTGAGGAAGACGCAGGAGTGATTGGGGCTGCTGCACTACTTTTGGAGTGAATTTTTACGAGGTGATATGTATGCAGTCACGACAGATCGTTCCTCCCCTTTCGTAAAGAGGGGAACAGGGGGGGGGATTTGAAACATTATCAGATACTGACCCGCATCATGAAAATCCCTCTCAAGCCCCCTTTACGAAAGCAGGGCTGTTACGTTCTAAAAATATTTCATCAGTTCTTTGAAAATCCCTTTATTTGCAAGTATACTCATGAATATTTTTTCAAAGAACGTAACAGCCTTGCCTTTACGAAAGGGGGACGCGACTCTTATTCTGCGTGAAGTAAATTATGAATGAACGACATAAAGAAATCTTGCAGCTGCTGCAAGAGCAAAAAGAAATCTCCGTCAATCTGCTGTCGGAACATTTAGGCGTTTCCGGCGTGACGATCCGTCAGGATTTGAGCCAATTGGAGACCCAGGGGTTGGTAAAACGTGTCCATGGCGGGGCCGTCCTGAACGATACCGATGACATTTCAACCCGGCTGGTGTTCCATTATAACCAGAAAATCACTATTGCCCGTAAAGCGGCGTCGATGATCAATGATGGGGAGACTGTGCTGTTGGAAGCCGGTTCCACAAACGCCGTGCTCGCGAAAGAGCTGACACAGAAGAAAGGGCTGACAATTGTCACCCCTAATGTGTTTATCGCCAGAGAGTTGCGAGAGTATTACGATGTGTCCGTGATTTTGCTTGGAGGCGTGTACCAACATCAAAGTGAAAGTCTGATTGGCACTCTGACCAAATTATGCATCGATCACCTGAATTTCCATAAAGCGTTTATCGGCGTGGATGGGTTTACTCCTGCAGCCGGATTTACCGGTAAGGATATGATGCGTGCTGAAATTATCGCGTATATCGTCCAAAAAAGCCCCCAGGTTTTTGTCGTCACTGACTCCAGTAAATTTGGAAAGATGGAGTTGACTCGTTATTTTGGAGCTGAAGATGTGGATTATGTCGTGACCGACAAAAGAATTCCGACGAAAGAAAGGGCTTTTTTAGAACAAGCAGGGGTAAAAGTAGTGCTTGCGTAAAATAAGCACTGTGTTTTTATTTCTCGATTTCTTTCAAGACAGGACCAGAATCAGATTTTGCTGAGCCAGAAATGACAACTTCTCTATAAATTGTCCCTGGGAAAGTAATTTCGGTCCAGAGGTCTTGTAAAATGTGAAGCCTTTGAATGTTGGAAAGTCCAATCTTGTGTATGCATGCAGATTTATTCTCTCTCGATTAAAGAGCATCATTCAGGTTGAGAGAACTCACCAGTATTCTGTCTGAAACATCTCTAATTGGGTACTGATCCCTCGCCCTTTTCTTGGCTTTTTGTAAAAAAATTGTAGATCCCACGGTCCCAACTCAAGTTCGCCGGTCGTGGCCCCTTTGACCAAATAGGTCGATACGTGTCCCTGAAAATTCCATTGCGCTGAGACGACATCCACAATCAGGCCGAAAAACTTAGATGTCGGATCGATAATCTGCGCTGTCGATTTTGTTGCCTGCATGCTCCTGTTTCCTTAGAAACGTTCCAATAATAAAGGATTCATTACGGATAAATATCTCAGCCATGCAGTAAAATGTCAACTTTTTTATGCCTCCTAAATGCTTTCATGCCGCAGTTTGAGATATAAATTTTTGATTGTGAAATACTAGAAAATATGGGGTAAATGAACGATTCAATCAAAAGATATAAAATATACTTGACAAATTTCAAGTATATTTTAATTTCAAGTGTAAGCTTGCACATTTTCAAAAGAAGATTTATTTCTGGATTCTTTTAAAAAATGTAAGCGGGCAGTTCATGTTGCATTGTGCTAGTGTATGTCTCGTAATTCGTACCATATAGCACACAGCTACTATGTGGTACACAGTAAGGAGGTTCATTATGTTTTCACGTCGATGGAGTTTACTTGTCGTTATCACCCTCGCTTTATCACTTTCATTCGGAAATTTGGCAATTGCAGCTGATGCTACTCATAAGGTCGCATTTTTACCAGGCGCGATGTCAAATCCATCTCAAGCCTTTTCCGCGAAAATGTTCCAGAAATACGGCCCTGACTATGGGTTTGACGTCACGATTCTTGATGGGGAAGGCGATGCCGCGATTCAAGCTCAAACAGTGACGAATGCCATCGCTCAAGGCATGGATGCGATCTTCATCAACCCGAATGATATCAATGCCATCATTCCGGCTTTAATGGAAGCCTCAAGTGCCGGCCTTATCGTTGGGATGTTCTCGTCAGACCTTCCGGAAGGCGCCAGAGAGGTTAGAGATTTCTTTGTTGGTGTGAATGATAACATGGCCGGTGAAGCTGCCGCTCAAGCATTCCTCAACAACTTCCCGGATGGTGCGACTGTCGTTGAAGTCGGTGGGCAAGCCGGACATGATGCGCAACTGAAACGTCATGACGGATTCAATAGTGTTATTGAAGGAACCAATATTGAAGTTCTTGATTACCAGGCCACGCAAGAATGGGCAACCGACCAGGCCATGGCAATCATGGAAGACTTCATTGTCAAGTATGGCGATGAAATCCAGGGCGTATTCTGTCATTGGGATGGTGGAGCAACAGGCATTATCAATGCCTTAGCCAATGCGAATATGGAAGGTGTGTTTCTGGTTGGTGTCGATGGGAATTCTTCAGGATTCGATCAAGTGAGAGCGGGTACGCAAAGTGTCACCATCATGCAAAACTTTGAAGCGATGGCGAAGAAGGCACTAGAATTAGCTAAAGCAAAGCTGAATGGCGAAGAAGTCGAAGCCGTCAACTTCATGCCTCTTGATATCGTCAGCTTAGACAACATTGATGATTTCACTCCCCCGGAGTGGTAGAATCGATGTCATGCAATCGCTACCACGCTCGCCTCGGTTTGAGGCCGAGGCGGGCGTCGCTCAATACAACTACTGGAAAGAGGTAATCGCAGATGTATACTGAGGATTCAAAAGTCATTCTTTCAATCAAAGGTGTCGACAAATCTTTCCCTGGCGTGAAAGCCTTAGACGGGGTTTCAGTGACTGTTCAAAGGGGCATGGTGCATGGTGTCGTCGGTGAAAACGGCGCAGGGAAATCAACCCTGATGAAAATCCTGTCAGGGGTGTATTCAAAAGATGCCGGTACAATTGTATTTGATGGAGAAACCATTGAAAAAACGACACCACTTGAAGCGATGCACAGAGGTTTAAGTATTATCTATCAAGAACTGAACCTTGTGAATACGATGACGGTTGGTGAAAATATTTTTTTAGGGCGTTTTGGCGAATTAAAAGGTATGCGGAATGTCCATAAACGGGCAAAAGAACTCCTGAACAGTATAAAATGCGATATTGACACATACACCTTAGTTGGAGACTTAAGCGTGTCACAAAAGCAAATGGTCGAGATTGCGAAAGCCCTGTCGTTCGATTCGAAGCTCATCATCATGGATGAGCCCAGTAGTAGTTTGACAGATGATGAAATGAAAGAATTGGTGGAGATTATTTATCATCTGAAAGAGCGGCATATCTCAATTATCTATATCAGTCATAAATTAGATGAAATCTTTGATTTATGTGATGTTGTCACAGTGATACGAGATGGGCAGGTCATTGATACGAAAGCAATTACTGATATCACACGCAGTGAAATGATTTCCATGATGGTAGGGCGTTCTATTGAGAATGAATTTCCCGAGCGGCCAAATTGTGTCGGTGAAACAATTATGGAAGTTCGTTCACTGAACACACGAAAACTGAAGGATATTTCGTTCGATCTGAAGAAAGGTGAAATCCTTGGTTTGGTAGGGTTGGTAGGCGCCGGGAGAACAGAGATTGTACGAGCTATTTTTGGCGCTGACCGAGCGAAGTCTTGTGATATTACGATCGAGGGCAAAAAGGTGAAGATTTCCAACCCGAGAGTCGCTATAGATGCAGGTCTTGGTTTTGTCACAGAAGACAGGAAGTTGCAAGGGCTTATCCTTTCGTTTTCCGTGGAATCGAATATTGCCATGGCAGCGTTAGAGCGCATCACACGATATGGATTTGTGGATAAGACGAAAGAAAAAGAGATCGCGCAAAAGCAAGTTGACGCGTTAGCCATTAAAACCCCAAGTATTAAATCCGTCGTCAAGAATTTATCAGGCGGTAATCAACAAAAATGCATCGTTGGACGTTGGTTGGAGCTCAGTCCCAAGATACTCATTTTAGATGAGCCGACGCGAGGCATAGATGTTGGCGCGAAATATGAAATCTATGTCCTGATGAAAGAAATCGTAGAAAATGGCGGATCTATTATTATGATTTCTTCAGAACTTCCAGAAGTCTTACACATGAGTAACAGAGTGCTAACGGTTTGTGACGGAAAAATATCAGGAGAATTTAATCCGGTGGTTGAATCAGCAGACACGATCATGTCCGCAGCACTATCTTGTGACTAGGGGGAATGGCACAATGAGCGAGCAAATAAGTTTCAAAGAAAAAACATATAGTTTTATAGAAGAATATATCGTGTTAGGCGTCATAGTGGCATTCGCAATCGTGACATATATTTTTGAACCGAAGTTTGGATCCGTAGAAAATATGACGAATATTATGAGGCAATTCGGGCCTCGTATCATGGTGGCTCTCGGCATGACATTCGTCATTATCGGCGGATTTATCGATCTCTCGGTGGCGGGGATTGTGAATCTTGTTGTCGTGGCATCACTGATGTCAATCAATGCCTTCGGACAAGTCCCAGCCTTGTTGATCGGTCTTGGTATCGGCCTGGCATGCGGATTTCTGAATAGTATGGTCGTGTTAATAAGTGGCGCGATTACGCAAGCCGAGGCCTTATTTATCACCTATGGCATGAGCGTGATTTACACAGCGATCGCCCATATTATCACAGGCGGCGCGACTGACCTCTTGAATCGGAGTACAAATAATTATTCAATATATACGTCGATAGGTTCTGGAACGGTGGGGATATTTTCAGTTTCTTTTATCATATTTTCAGTAGTATTAGTCATACTCTACATTTTCCAGACGAAAACCTATGCTGGGAGAGCCATCAATTACATCGGCGGGAATAAAACGGCTGCCAGACTATCGGGGATCTCAATTAATAAAACAATCATATTGATGTATTCGCTGGCCGGCCTCTTGTATGCGATGGGCGCCATTATCCTTTTCGCCAGAGTGACGCAGGCAAAACCAACGGCAGGCCTAAACTTCGAGACCTTAGCGATCATGGCAGTTGTCGTTGGTGGGAGTAAATTAGTCGGTGGCAAAGGCAGTGTGCTGAAAACTGTTCTAGGCGTTTTGCTTGTCATACTTATTGGGAACTGTTTGAATTTACTCGGCGCTCCAACGCATTTACAAAATGTATTCAGGGGAGCAATTCTCATTCTTGCAGTCTGGATGGATGGTCTCAAGGATAAATAGGTGAACACATGAAAAAAACGGATATTGGCAGCACGGTATTACGTACGGCAACCCAGCAAAAAGCGTTTTTGGCGATTATAGGCATCGCAGTTCTTATGGGACTCTCGCCATTATTTGGGAATGAGCACAATTTCTTTACGCAGTATAATATCTATGACATGCTGAACTCAACATCCATCCTGGTAATTGTAGGATTTGGGATAACATTGGTCACTATTGCAGGAGGTATCGATCTTTCGGTAGGCGGGACCTATGTCATTGGTGGTATTGTCGCGATACAATTCATGAATGTCATGCCTATTCCACTTGCCATAGTCTGTGCGGTCTTAGTATGCGCATGTATTGGCGCGATTAATGGCTATTTAGTGGTATACCACAAACTGGAACCGTTTATCATTACACTTGGCATGGGCTTCCTGCTCAAAGGCGTTGCGTTGCAGATAACCGACGCTCGCCCGATTTCACCAAAATCTCTCGCCTTCATGAAAATCGCGAATTATAAAGTCTGGGGGACCGTGCCACGACTCATACCGATTACACTCGTGTTTTTCGTCCTCGTCTATATCCTCTTAAGATATACTCAGTATGGAAGAAATTTGTATGCCATAGGGGGAGATTACGAAGTCGCTGAATATTCCGGCATTAAGGTGAAAATCATCAGAGCCTCAACCTATGTTTTAAGTGCTTCTTTAGCCGCCGTAGCGGGCATATTACTTTCATCAAAACTGAACTCGGGTTCTGCCGTGTATGGAGATTTAGTGACGCTGTATGTGATATGCGCATGCGTCGTTGGCGGGATTTCACTCGCCGGAGGCGTAGGAGGTGCCACGCGAGCCTTACTTGGTTTGCTGATGTTCGGCGTCATGCAAAATGCGCTGAATATGCTAAGCATCGATCCATACATTCAAGATCTTATCATTGGTATTGTTATCGTGACCATTATTGGCTTAGACAGCTATTCAAGGAAACGTAAGAGAGAAATGGTGTAAGGTTCACCTTTCATAATGCTCCAACGAGTGTTTGTTTTGTCAAGGTGACGTTGCTGGGTTGATGTGTACCACGAACAGCCTTGTCCGGACGGGGGACGAACTCGTCACTGACACCTTGACAAAACACTCGTTACACAAATGGACATTTGAATTGTGCCAGCTGCCGGGGAAAGCATAACAGGAGAAACAATCATGTATCAACGTTAACACTTATTACACACACAGATGCGCTGCATATTGTGACGAGCATCAGGAAAATCCTTGAAAACGATTGCAAAAGTGCGGCAATTGCAGTGGTCGATGCGCAAGGAGAATTGTTGGCATTTTTGCGGACAGATGGCTGTCTGCTGCCTTCGATCGATATTGCGATCAACAAAGTGTTCACGGCTGCCCGTCAACGTAAGGAAATCTGGAAAATCGGCGAATCGTCCGGAGAGAAAAATTATCCGATGACCAATTTCGGCGATTTGCGCTATAACGATTGGGACGGCGGTGTCCCAATCGTGCAGGCAGGACAAATTATTGGTGCGGTCGGTGTCAGCAGCCTGCCGGAAGAAGCAGATATGGCTATGACCAGACTGGAAGCGGAGTTCGTTAGGCAGGAGGCCGTTTTTAGTACGCAGTGAGCAGTTTTCAGTGACCAAACACGAAACACAACATATTATGAAAAATTGGGTTATTGGCATTGACTTAGGTGGAACAAAGATTGATATAGGTTTAGTGAATCCCCAGAACCGGATTGTCGACCGGAATCGTATCCCCACGAATGACAATGAGGGGCCGCAAGCTGTTGTTGAACGTATTGCTCAACAGGTGGCCGAGCTTGAAAGAAACCTGCCCCCCGGGGAACAGATTGCGGCATTGGGGATTTGCACCCCGGGCCCGGTTGATTTTGACCTGGGTATGATTCTCGATCCTCCAAATATTCCGGGGCTCCATAACACTCCATTTCGGCAAATGCTTGCCAAGCGTTTAGATATGCCGGTCAGTCTGGAGCATGATGCAAAAGCTGCTGGGTTGGGAGATTTCCACTATGGCGCAGGCCGGGATGCCGGCAGCATGATCTATGTTGTAGTCGGAACAGGTGTTGGAGCAGCGATTATCGCCGATGGACAAGTCTTTCGAGGCGAACATAACTTTGCGGGAGAGTTTGGACACATGACGATGGATCGTCATGGTGAATTGTGTGCTTGTGGTTCCAGAGGTTGTGTCGAAACCTTTATGAGCGGCCCCTGGCTGGCCCGTCGTTATCAACAGGCTGTGATGTCCGGTGGTTGGACGTCTTCAACCCACACTGTTGAAGCTATTACTGGAGAAGAAGTCGCCAGGCTTGCGGAACAGGGAGAACCACTGGCGATCAAAATTGTGGTTGAGGCTGGTGAAGCCTTGGGAATTGCGATCGCTTCGATGGCGATGATGGTGAATATCGATCTCTATGTTATCGGCGGCAGTGTATATAAATGCGGCGATCTGTTTCTCGAACCGGCCCGTACGATGGTGCCACACTATTCATTCCAATCTGTCGGTTCCAGGGTGAAAATTGTTGCGACCGAATTAGACACTGACGGGCCGATCCTGGGCTGCGCCTGGCAGGCCCGGCAATTGATTCGGTAGGGCGAGGTTACGTTCTCGCCAATCAATCAATCAGCGGGGACCTAACCCCGCCCTACCATGACATTATGAATTCTTTAACTTATACGCAACTCCAAGAAGACCCGACCTTAGCTTTTCCTGAAGAGCTTTGGGATACAACGCGTCCGGGTGAGCGGATTTCCGGTATAAAAGAACGCTTACTGCTCAACGAGCGGGAAATCGATATCGAACGCGCCCGCTACACAACGGAGAGTTATAAAGAAACCGAAGGGCAACCGATGCCGGTCCGCCGGGCCAGGATGTTGCTTCATCTCGTGCGGAAAATGAGTATTCGTATTGAACCGGATGAAATCATTGTCGGGAATCGTTCGTTGCTGCCCCGTATGGGGATTGTCGCCCCGGAGGGAGCTGTGGATTGGATCGATAAAGAATTGGATATCCTTGCGACTCGTCCTCAAGATAAGTTTAATATTCGACCGGAGTACGTGCAAGAATTACGTGAAGAGATCTTTCCGTATTGGCGAGGACAGACTTTAGAGGATACGGTCGCAACGCGTGTGCCGGATGATGTGATGGTCGCGGTCAAAGGCAAAGCGTTTAGTCTGAACCAAACCGATCACGCGCAAGGACATATCTTACCGGATGTCGAAGGCTGGCTGAAGCTGGGAATCGCAGGGCTACGCAAAAAAGTGCAAACAGCCGGTCAGAACGCCAAACAATTAAGTGACGAGCAGGAAATCTTTTATAAAGCGGAGTCGATTGTACTACAAGCCGCCCAGGAATTTATCAGGCGTTACGCCGATCTGGCGAGGCAGCTCGGCAAGCAAGCAGAAGGTTCCGAATGTCGACAAGAATTGCAACGCATCGCCGAGGTGTGTGACTGGATTTCGGAACAGCCACCACGTGATTTCCACGAAGCCTTGCAGTTTAGCTGGTTCCTTTTTGTCTTGTTGCAAATCGAATCGAATGCCAGCAGTTTTTCACCGGGACGCTTTGACCAGTATATGCTGCCCTTTCTGGAACGAGATTTGATGTCTGAGAAATTAACATTTTCACAAGCGCAAGAGTTGCTCGAATATTTCTGGCTGAAATGCAACGAGGTTGTCCTGTTAAGGAGCAGCTCCAGTGCCCGGTATTTTGCCGGATTCCCGATTGGTTTTAATATCGTGCTGGGAGGCCAAAAGGCTGACGGCAGCGATGCCTCGAATTTCTTGAGTTATATGTGCCTGCGGGCGCAAGCGGATCTAGGTCTGACGCAACCGAATTTGTCGATTCGCATCCATAACAACAGCCCGCAAGAGTTTTTGTTGGCCGCATCGTCGGTGGTCAGCAAGGGTAGTGGGATGCCGCAGGTCTTCAATGATGAGGTCATTATTCCCGGTCAGATCAACCGCGGCATTGATCCGGAAGACGCGATGAATTACGCAGTAGTAGGCTGTGTCGAGCTCTCCACACCAGGCAAGGCTCTCGGCTGGAGTGATGCATCGATGTTTAATCTGACCAGGGTTGTCGAATTGACGCTGTTCGGCGGAAAAGATCCGCAGACCGGTGAGCAGATCGGGCTGGAAACGCCGACTCTGAATGAAATGCAGAATTTTGACGAGCTTGAAGCGGCATATGATCGGCAGCTTGCCTATTTTATCCCGCTGATGGTCAAAGGCTGCAATATCGTGGATGGCATTCACGCCGAAAAATTACCATCGCCATTTCTTTCGCTCGTAATTGATGATTGCATCGAACGCGGCCTGGACGTGACTGCGGGAGGCGCTCGTTACAATTTTTCTGGCGTACAAGGGGTGCAAATCGCGAATGTGGCCGACAGTCTGGTTGGAATAAAGCAGGCGGTGTTCGAGGAGAAGTGGTTGTCGGCTGCCGAACTGCTTACTGTGCTTCGCAATAATTTCAACGGGCAGGAGACGTTGCGGCAGCGCCTGATTCACCGTGTCCCGAAATATGGTAACGATGACGACCGGGTCGATACGTTCGAGAAAAAATGGGCCGATCGCTACAGCGAACTCGTTGTCCGGCATTCGACCATTCGGGGCGGCGTATATCAACCGGGATTTTATACAGTCTCAGCCCATGTGCCGATGGGCGCGCATGTCGGTGCCACACCAGATGGGCGAAAGGCCGGCGAGCCTTTGGCCGATGGAGGAGTGTCACCGACTGCCGGACGGGATCTGAAAGGTCCGACCGCCGTACTGCGCTCGGTCGGCAAGATGAATCTGCGGCTGGCATCGAATGGTACGCTGCTTAATATGAAATTCCTTCCAGCGTTTTTTGAAGGGAAACACGCTTTGGAGAAATTTGTGACCTTGCTGCGCGGGTTCTGCAAACTCAAAATTCCACACGTTCAATTCAACGTCGTCTCGGCCAAAACCTTGCGGCAGGCCCAGGCAGAGCCGGATCAGTTTCGGCATTTGGTTGTACGAGTCGCTGGCTACAGCGCCTACTTTACTGAACTCGATAAAGACTTACAAGACGAAATCATTCGGCGAACGGAATTCGACGCCGCATAACTCCATGTAAGCCCGGAATACATGGAGTACACAAAAGGTGTTTAGGTGTTTGGGGGAGAATTCAGTCCTTCAAACACTCAAACATCTTTCTGTGTATTGTGTGTATTCTGTGGCTCACAACTCATTATGGAAACAATGCATGTTCCTGTCTTTAAAGGTGAAGGGCGGCTTGAATATGAAGATCGCCCGATTCCGTATCCTGAACACCCTGACGATGTGCTTGTCAAAATTGAAGCCTGTGGGATTTGTGGAACCGATTTGAATATTTTAGCTATTCCTGCCGCCCATAAAGCCGCACCTGGGACCATTATCGGTCATGAAGGCGTCGGGACGGTTGAGCGAGTCGGAGCTGAAGTCACAGACCTGCAGCCCGGAGATCGGGTGGTGATCGCTCCGCGTTTGACGTGTGGAAAGTGTCAATACTGCCGCAAAGGGCTTGACAATCAGTGTACAGATTATTTGTCGATCGGCACGACCATGAATGGTGCCTTTGCTCCCTATTTATGCGCACCGCAGCGAGCTTTCTTTAAGATTGCTTCACATGTATCGGCTGATGACGCCGTCTTTTTCGAACCTCTGTCTTGCGCGGTCGGAGCTGCGGCGCGCGCGCCGATTCAGGCTGGCGATAATGTCGTGATCCTTGGAGCCGGCCCGATGGGCGCAATTTTTGCCCAACTCTACCGAACCCTCGGAGCCGGTAGGGTGATCGTTGCTGATATCTCTCCGTATCGTCTCGATTTTGTCCGTTCTCTAGATATCGATGAAGTGGTGAATCCGCAAAAAGTCGAACTGGTTGATTCAGTTATGGATGTGACTGGAATCGGGGCTGATCTGGTTGTTGACGCGGTCGGGAACCAGATGCGGGCCGCGATCAATTTGGCGCGGCGTGGTGGGCAGCTCATTCTTTTTGGCCTGCGTCCACATGATAATCCACCAGTGAACCAGTATATGATTACGCGCTATGATCTGACGATTCATGGGACGTTTGTCGGACTCAAACCCTTCGAGCAAACCATCAAGTTGATGGAAAGCGGACGGATTCAGCCGTCAACACTGTTGACTCATCGCGTCCCACTCTCCGATCTCCCTAAAGGGGTCGAGCTTATGCGGTCCGGCCAGGCTATGAAGGTCGTGGTTGAAAATTAGCGTCTCGTAGTTCTTACGAAACCTTGCGGAGGCTTGCGATCTTCGCAGCAAGTTTCAAATTTTCAGCCGAATCGTTATGCTGATGGCGCAGCCCGTGTTTATGACCACGGCGCTGCTGCCTATAGGACGAGCCTGCTTTTCGGCCTACCCAAAAGGTGTTCCGCTCTTGTGACTCCAATATCACGAAATTGTTGATATTTTTTCTTGACAAATCTTTCTATCGACGTTTTCTTATTACGATGTAATGTAATGACATTATATCGTAACGACAATAATAGAGAGGAGGTTTGCGGATCTCCTCAAGCGCGTTGCCCGCTATACTGGTTTCATGGAAGCGATCAACCGCGTGAGCGAAATGAACACAACACAATAAGGAATCTTGTAGCACATGCGTCGCCGCTTGTAGCATGCCCTGATGAACAATGATGGCGAGGGGAAACAAGCGAAGACGTATGTTGTGTATGGAGAAGAATTTAAAAATGAATACACAAGAAATTGTTGCAAAACTTGAACAATTCGGCGTGGTGCCGGTTATTGCTATTGAGTCTGTGGAACACGCGCTGCCATTGGCAGACGCTTTGATTGAAGGCGGCTTACCGTTGGCAGAAATTACGTTTCGGACCAAAGCGGCTGGTGAAGTGATTTCACTGATCAGTAAGCAGCGCCCGGAACTGATGGTTGGCGCAGGAACCGTGCTGAACGAAGGCGACCTGTTAAAAGCCAAAGACGCAGGCTCGACTTTTGCTGTCGCTCCCGGCCTGAATCCTGATATCGTGGCAAAATCTCAGGAAATCGGCCTGCCCTTCTGTCCTGGAATCGTAACGCCCTCAGAACTGGAAAAAGGGCTGTCGATGGGGCTGACATTTTTTAAGTATTTTCCTGCAGAAGCCAGCGGCGGTGTGAAAATGATCTCCTCGGTCGCTGCGCCTTATAATCATCTCGGTGTACGTTTCATGCCGACCGGCGGGGTCACAATGAACAATTTGGCCGATTATCTCGGCGTGAAAAGCATTGCGGCCGCAGGCGGAACCTGGATCGCGAAAAAAGACATGATTGCGGCGGAGCAGTGGGACGCGATCAGAGACAACGCCAAAGCCGCAGTCGAGGCTGTCGCGAAGATTCGAGGGTAAATCGCGAAGGTACGTTTGTTTAATTGGTATTGTAATGACATTTTATTGTAAGTAAATATTACTCGTTATGTAGAGAACTCGTACATGTGAACATCCCTGCTCACGGGTGCGCATACGAACGTGTCAACGTGACGTGCGCCAATAGGGATGTTGGCATGTACAGGGGAGGGTATTATGAGCCAGAATCAATATATTCCGGCAGAGCAGCCGACCATGTATTTTATCGGCGTGACCACAGGCAAATCTTCCATCATGAAAGTGTTTCCGGCCTGGGCCGAATATTTGAAATTGGACGCCGTTATCAAAGGTTTCGATTTTCCGCCCAATGATGAAGCGGAAAATTATCGCGAAGTCGTGCAGTTCATCAAAAACGACCCGAATTCATTGGGAGCATTGGTCACGACACACAAGCTGAACTTATACAAGGCCTGCCGTGATCTGTTCGAGGGTGTTGGTCCATATACGAAAATTATCGATGAAACCAGCAGTATCTCCAAACGCGGCAGCGAACTCTGGGGCCATGCCAAAGATCCGATTACCAGCGGTCTGTCCCTGGAAGCGATTGTCGATGACGGCTATTGGGCGCGAACTGGAGCAGAACTGCTGCTGCTCGGCGCGGGCGGCTCGTCGCTGGCCTTAACCCTGTATTTGCATAATAAACTCAAAGACGGCGGCGATGTGCCTTCGAAGATTATCGTTAATAACCGTAGCGAGAAACGCCTTGGAGAGATGAAGGCTGTTCACAAAGAGATCGGCCTGACGATTCCGATCGAATACAACCTGTCGCCGACGGCTGAAGGGAATGATACGCGAGTTACAATCCTGAAACCCGGGTCGATGGTCGTCAATGCGACCGGCCTTGGCAAGGATCGTCCTGGCTCCCCTCTGACCGATGCGGTCGAGTTTCCGGAAAACGGCATTGCGTGGGAATTTAACTATCGCGGCGATCTGATTTTTCTGGATCAGGCGAATGCGCAAAAAGACAAGAAAAATTTGACCATCGAAGACGGCTGGGTCTATTTCGTCCATGGCTGGACGCGCGTGATTGCGGAAGTGTTCCACATCGACATTCCGACAAGCGGTCCGGAATTCGATAAACTGAGTGAAATTGCCGCCAACATCAGCAAAAAGTAATATCTACTGCAGAGACGCAGAGGCGCGGAGTATAGGCAGAGAGAGGAATACAGAATTATTTTGTTTTCTCTGCATCGCAGTGTCTTTGCGGTAGACGTTTTTCACTCAACAATCTTCAATAACAGGAAAAATATCATGAGCATGGAAAATATGGTATCGGTCGTGACCGATTTTGATATGAAAACAGGGGTATCAACAGCGAAAAAGTCATTAACGCGCTACCTCTCGAACATGAAAGGCATGTTTGCTGATGAAGTGGCCTTCAACGCGCAGGTCGCAAAAGAAGACGTGCTGGTCTATGAATTCTTCGACATGGGCGTTCCGGAAACTCCGAAGGACGTCGCCTACGGAACCAGCATCACCTATCCCGGCAAAGTGGGTGACGAATATTTCATGACCAAAGGGCATTTCCACACAGTGCTCGATACGGCTGAGGTATACTACTGCCTGAGTGGCCACGGCTACATGCTGATGGAGAACCCCGAAGGTGATTGGGAAGCCCGTGAATTAAAACCCGGCCTCGCGTTATACGTGCCTAGAAGCTATGCCCATCGCAGTATCAATATTTCCGCCATGGAACCATTGGTCACATTCTTTGCCTTCCCGGGTGATGCCGGCCACGACTACGGTTCGATCGAAACCAAAGGTTTTCGCAAATTGATCGTCGAACGCGACGGTAAACCGGAAATCATCGATAACCCGAAGTGGAAGAATTAATGGTGGTTGTTCTATGAGCCACAAAGACACAAAGGCACGGAGACATATTTCAATGTTTTCTTCGTGTCTTCGTGTCTTCGTGTCTTTGTGGTTTGTAGTATGTTGTCATGAAAGGAAAAATTTTAGTGACGCCGCGTTCGTTGACGCGCGACGGGCATCCGGCGCTCGATACGTTCAAGGAAGCCGGCTACGACGTGCTGTTTGCCACCGCCGGCAAACAACCGGACGAAGCGGAATTGTTGGAGAAACTCCCCGACTGTGTCGGTATGTTGGCCGGTGTCGAATCGATTAGCGCAAAAGTGCTCGAAGCCTCCAAAAATCTGAAAGTCATCAGTCGCAACGGCGTGGGAATCGATAATATCGATTCCAAAGCCGCAGAACGTTTGAATATCAAAGTGCTTAAAGCAATCGGAGCCAACGCCCGCGGTGTGGCGGAACTGACAATCGGACTGATGTTCGCGGCGATTCGCGCGATTCCGTATAGCGACGCCAACATAAAAGCCGGTGACTGGAAACGCCAGAAGGGGATTGAAATCGCCGGACGTACCCTCGGACTCATGGGCTGCGGTAGAATCGGGAAATATGTCGCTGAAATGGCGCTTGGCCTTGGCATGAACGTCGTAGCGTATGATATGTATCCCGACAATTCCTTTGCGCCATCGCCGAAGTTTCGTTTTGCATCGTTGGATGAGGTACTGTTATCTGCTGATATTCTCAGCCTGCATTGTCCGCCTCCCGAAGACGGCAACGCTCTGATCACCCAAGAGGCACTGGGAAAGATGAAAGACGGCGTGTACCTGCTCAATACCGCCAGAGCCGCGCTGGTCGATGAAGACGCTGTGTTAGCCGCTCTGAACGCCGGGAAGTTGTCGGGATTCGCAACGGACGTATTTGTCAAAGAACCACCTGATGCCAGCTCGCTCTTTGCCCATGAACGCGTGATTACCACGCCGCATATTGGTGGATTCACGAAGGAAAGCGTGGATAACGCCACCACAATGGCCGTCGAGAATCTGTTGAACTGTTTGTAGGAGAGGCTCTGTACGTAATTTTTTACCCTGGAAATCGCAGAGAAACGCATTTTAACGATTCATGCTCTGCGCTGACGATTCACGCTCTGCGCCTCTCCGCGTTCTCTGCGGTAAAGAACAGGTCTTTATAACGATGATTGCACTTACAGAATACCCTGAACATGAAAAGCTCTCTCAAGCCCTGAGCCGTCCGGTTCCGGCTGGCGAAGTCCATGCCTGGTGGCTGGGACAGGCCGGCTTTGCTTTCAAATGTGCTGACACGTTCTTGCTGCTCGATCCTTACTTGTCAGATTTCCTGGCGAAAAAGTATAAGGGGAAAGAGTTTACGCACCTCCGTATGATGGATTCGCCGCTTGCGCCGGAAGAAATCGAGAACGTAAAGTATGTGTTGTGCACGCATAAACATTCAGATCACATGGACCCAGAAACCGTGCTGCCGGTGGCCCACAACAACCCGGACTGCGTGTTCGTGATTCCTCGGGCGGAATTGAACTGGAGCAAAGAACTGGGATTGCGGGAAGTGCAGCTTCACGGCATGAATGCCGGAGAGACCTTCTCGCCTGTTGAAGGCCTTACTATTGCAGCCATCCCAGCGGCTCACGAAGAGATTAAAATCAATGGTCAGGGAGAACATCATTTTCTGGGATATATCGTGAATCTGGGCGATGTGACATTTTACCATTCCGGCGATTGCCTACCCTATGCCGGGCTCGAAGCCAAACTTTCAACCCACGCGATCGATGTCGCGCTGCTGCCGGTCAACGGACGCGATGAATTTCGCGCCAGCCGCAATGTGCCCGGAAATTTTACCCTTGATGAAGCGGTCGAACTCTGCCGGCATCTCGACATTCCGTTCATACTGGGCCATCATTTCGGCATGTTCGATTTTAATACCGTCGATCCCACTGAGGTGGAACCGCATTTTCAGGACATTCGTGGAACCCTGCAAGGAGGATTGGTGAAGGCTTGGACACACTACGTTTTTTCAACCCTCTAGTTCGCACATACGCTTTGGATATTTCCAGAGCCTTCACCCAACCACAAAGGCACAAAGACACAAAAAAACAGGCATTGGGAACGGCCTTTGGGTTCTTTGTGCCTTTAATGTGTCAAGAACCCTGCCTACTATCTTCAGTACACCGGCTTTTCAAGAGAAATCCGACTTTTTCATTCTTTTGCCAGCGATCCAGAAAAAGAATTATTTTTCATACCTCTCTTGACTGAAAATAAATCTTTGAATATATTCGGATTGTCTGTGAATGGTATCTCGAATGTCGAGGAATTGACCAAAACGGACGCACCGAAAGCTTTTGAGGTGACGTCTCAAAAAACATATCAAAGGGAGGGAGTCTTATGACTGTGAAGATGCACGAAGTGTTAGGCGTGATTCTAGGAGGCGGGAAAGGCACACGCCTCTATCCGTTGACTGACGAACGATCGAAACCGGCAGTACCGCTGGGGGGCAAATATCGTTTGATCGATATTCCGATCAGCAATTGTATTCATGCTGGGATCAATAAAATTGCTATTTTGACTCAATTTAACTCCGTTTCACTTCATCGCCATATTACCAGTACGTACAAACGTGATATGTTTATCCGCGGTTGGGTCGATATCCTTGCGGCAGAGCAGACCCCGCGTAGCGCAGGATGGTATCAGGGCACTGCCGATGCTGTTCGTCAGCAACTGATCGAAATCAAAAATTCCCAGACGCAATATGTTCTGATCCTGGCTGGCGATCACCTCTACCAGATGGATTATGCGCAATTCGTCCAATATCATGTGGATACGAAGGCTGATATTACCCTGGCTGTCCAGCCGGTGCCTGCCAAAGAAGCTCCTGGCCTGGGCATTTTGAAACGGAGTGCCGATGGGGAAATCGTCGAGTTTAGAGAAAAACCGAAACCTGAAGAATTGGAGGGTCTGGAAAGTCTCTCGGATTCCAACAAACCCTATATGGCTTCGATGGGGATTTATGTCTTTACGACCGAACTCTTGCTCGAATTGTTGAATGCGCCAGGTAACGATTTTGGAAAAGATATTATTCCCCAGGCTATCTCCGAACGGCGCGTGATGGGCTATGTCTTCGATGACTATTGGGCTGACATCGGAACGATTCGCCGTTTTTACGAGGTGAATCTGGAAATGACCTCACCGAATCCTCCGCTTGACCTGACGAACCAGCGCCGTCCCATTTATACCCGTCCGAGGTTTCTCCCGCCCTGCGAGGTGCATGGTGCCAACCTGGATCAAGTGCTGTTGACTGACGGCTGCCGTGTGTACAATGCCGATATTTCCCATTCGGTCATTGGTTTGCGAAGCGTGATCAAGCCTAATGCCACGGTGAAAGATTCGATTGTGATGGGCGCAGATTATTATGAAGACGAAGAGATGACACGAGAGAACAGAGAATTGGGGCGTCCTGACGTAGGTATCGGGGAAGGCTCGACGATCGAAGCCGCCCTGGTCGATAAGAATGCGCGCATCGGAAAGAACGTTCATATTCGTTATGTCCCCGATCGGATCGATGAGTCCCAGCAGAATTGGGTGGCGCGGGATGGTCTGGTCGTTGTCCCGAAAAACGCAATCATCCCTGACGATACCGTTATTTAATGTGTTAAGAAGATCCGTTGTCCGTTGTCAATTGGCAATTGACAACGGATTTTGATGCCTCGCTGCGAAGACACGAAGAAAGTGAGCTAACGTTAAAAGTACATTAAAGTTAAAAACCCCTGAAACGTTCGTTTCTTTTTAATCAATTCTGGATGGCGGAGAATGGAAAGGACTTCTCGCCATTGGAGTCGAAGGGGATGGAGCATACGAATGGCGGTGATAGACACCAAGCAGCTCTGTTGATGCTGGTATCAGGTTTGATATTTTTTCATTCTCCATCTGGCACTCCCCTGAATTCCTGCTAAAATCCCGAGTTCAGAAAGCCGAAGTTGAACGGTCTTCGAGTGGATGATGAATAACGCTTTGTGAAAGGACTTGCAAATACTACTGAACAGAACATAACCGGTCTGAACGCCCCCCCCCGCAGATGACAATCATCTCGGGGTTCACCACGACAGCCACCTTTGCCATAGCATGACCGATATATGTTCCAACAGTCGAGAGGATTTCTTTTGCGACTCGATCACCCTGGTCGGCTGCCTTGACCACGATCTCAGCGTTGACCTTATGATAGTCGTTCTCGATCAGGTCCCTGATTAAAGTATCATTCTGCTGCACGAGGGCTCGGAGAGCAGTTCCGGCAATCGCAGGCCCGCTCGTATAACATTCGGGCGGTGGACCTTCGTGGGGATTCTCCTGCATTCAAGCAGTTCACCATCTCGCTTAATTGCCCCTATTTTAACACTTGTTCCCCCAATATCAATCCCTAAAAATGCATTCGTGTCTCCCATACATGCTCTCTCCCCTCTTAACGTTACAAAATCCTATCTATCGGCGACAAGGACTCTTAACACTCAGTGATCAGCACAATCCAATCTCATGATGAAAATACATTACTAACGCTCGTGGAGCTCTCGTCAAAACATACCCAAAATTTTCCCGAATAACTCTAACGTTGTCAACAGAAACTCGTGTAAGATCTCCTTCAAAACTACCCTACCAGAGGTCTTGTATCTCTGGCAGGGTTGATCCAGTTTCTTGTTGATAGCGGGGGCGGCTATTGGCCTCTGAGACGTTCCTAAACAAATTATGCTTTCTGCGTTATTTGACTTCCTTTTTACGAAAGGGGGGAAGATTTGTAGCTGCGTAAGGTGAGTTTCTCAGACAGATGAGAACTCGTCTACAACTATTCGTAAAAAATTCCTTGACTTTCATGATTTTTTAATAGGGGTTTTAGAAAAGTTTTTTGTAAGGCAGGGATGAGCCAGGCCATTTCAGGAAGCGGCAAACTATGTTTTGACCCACAGAGACGCGAGATGTTTATCAAAAAAATTAAGGGAGTGTTGGTGTGACACCTAAAGTTATTAATCAAAAGGCGATATGGACTGAAAACAGAAAAAGAATGTTACGGCTGCTTATCAGTAAACGAGAATTGACAATTTCTGAAATTTCACGAGAACTTGATATCAGCACGCCCACAGTCAGTAAGAATATCAATCAACTCATCGCAGAAGGCTTCGCTGAAGAAGCCGGAGTCTCTGCATCAACAGGGGGACGAAGACCCGTACTGATCAAGTTTATTCCTGATGCATATTATTCGCTTGGAATAGAATTTTCTGCTGAAAGACAGGTGCGAATTATTTTGACCAATCTTGATTCGAACATT
>PDWJ01001439.1_pt1 | contig 29486 bp, 26 predicted proteins | sample 1430881 | NCBI WGS metagenome assembly PDWJ01 (sample SAMN01162460, study PRJNA174530) | Oral metagenome, whole genome shotgun sequencing project. | biome: Marine environment; feature: Marine mammal; material: Swab sample of the gingival sulcus; isolation source: swab sample of gingival sulcus...
AAGCGTTTGTTTTGGCTCGATAGTATCAGCGATGAATACTTGGAAAAAGTCTACACCGCCAGCACTTGCTTGATTGCTGCAAGCGAGGGTGAAGGTTTTGGCTTGCCGTTGATTGAAGCCGCTCAGCATAAGCTGCCTATTATTGCCCGGGAAATTCCGGTGTTCTGTGAAGTTGCGGGTGAGTATGCGTTCTATTTCAAGGATTCGAAAGATCCACAATGCATTGCTGAAGCTGTCGTGCAATGGCTGAATTTAAATGCCCAAGATGAAGCACCGCGTTCAGATGAAATGCCCTGGTTGACCTGGGAACAGAGCGCACAACAACTTATGGACATTGTTTTGCGAAACAACAAAATTAATCAAAGTGTAATCTAAGAGATAAAAAATGAAGAGTGCTATTATTACTGGTATTACTGGTCAGGATGCTGCTTACCTAGCTGAGCTTTTATTGGCGAAAGGTTACAAGGTTTACGGAACTTATCGCCGTACCAGTTCTGTAAATTTCTGGCGTATTGAAGAGTTAGGAATAGAAAAACACCCAAATCTTTATCTTGTTGAATACGATCTCACGGATCTGGGCTCTAGTATTCGTTTGTTGGAAATGGCAAAGCCGGATGAAGTTTACAACTTGGCGGCACAGAGCTTTGTCGGGGTTTCGTTTGATCAGCCCCATACCACCGCGCAAATTACAGGCATTGGGCCCTTGAATTTGTTGGAAGCCATTCGGATTGTTAATCCAAAGATTCGTTTTTACCAGGCTTCCACATCAGAAATGTTTGGTGAGGTTCAAGAAATACCACAGCGTGAATCTACACCATTTTATCCACGTAGTCCTTACGGTGTGGCCAAGCTCTACGCACATTGGATGACGATTAATTATCGTGAGTCTTACAATATTTTTGCCACCAGCGGAATATTGTTTAATCACGAATCACCACTGCGTGGCCAGGAGTTTGTGACGCGAAAGATTACCGACGCTGTCGCAAAAATTAAACTCGGCAAACTGGATGTGCTAGAACTGGGTAATATGGATGCCAAACGTGACTGGGGCTTTGCTAAAGATTACGTTGAAGGTATGTACTTGATGTTACAGGCAGACAAACCTGATACCTATGTGCTGGCTACTAACCGTACCGAAACCGTTCGTGACTTTGTAAGTATGGCATTTAAAGCAGCAGGGATTACTTTACGCTTTGAAGGTGAAGCTGAAAATGAGGTGGCAATCGATACCGAAACAAATAAAGTTGTGGTAAAAGTCAATCCGCAGTTTTATCGTCCGGCAGAAGTTGATCTGCTGATCGGTAATCCGCAAAAGGCAAAAGATGATTTGGGCTGGGAGCCGCAGACCACTTTAGAGCAGCTATGTCAAATGATGGTTGAAGCCGATTTACGTCGCAATGAAACAGGTTTTTCATTTTAAGTGCCCAATTCATCAAGAGTGATCCTGTCGGAGTGATTGTGAACAAACATGTATTGTTAACTGGAGCCTGTGGCTTTGTTGGTAGAGTTTTATTGCCTTTATTACTCGCTAAAGGCTATCGCGTTACCTGCATATCGACCTCAGAGTCTTCTCATCAAGGCAGTAATGCTGATTGGGTCTCCCTTGATATCAATAACGGTGCAGCGGTATTTCGTGTGGTCGAGCAGATTAAGCCAGATTATGTAATACATTTGGCTGCCCAGAGCCATGTGCCCACCAGTTTTCGTGAACCAGAGCAAACCTGGCAAACCAATGTGATGGGTACGCTTCACCTTCTTGAAGCAGTGAAAACACACTGCAATAAAGCCTTTTTCCTTTTTGTCAGTTCTTCCGAGGTTTATGGCGAGTCTTTCAAGGCAGCAGAACCATTGGTTGAATCGGTCGCTTGTAAGCCTATGAATCCCTATGCGGCCAGTAAGTGCGCAGCAGAACTTGCGGTTGAGCAGTATTTTCGTCAAGGCTTAGAGGGTGTTATTGTCAGGCCGTTTAATCATATTGGGGCAGGGCAGTCACCTGAGTTTGTGACGGCGTCTTTTGCGCAGCAAATTGCCGCCATCGAAGCGGGTAATCAGGAGCCAGTATTGAGGGTAGGTAACCTTGATGCGCAGCGGGATTTTCTTGATGTAAGAGATGTTTGTTCAGCTTATTTAAAATTACTTGAATTACCTTTAGTTAAATCAGGTCAACGTATATTTAACATAGCCTCTGGTCATCCTCGACGTATTGCTGATGTGTTGCAACTGCTTTTGCAGCAAAGTACTTGTAAAATTATCATAAAAGAAGATCCAGAACGTATGCGCCCATCAGATATTGCATTGGCAGCTGGTGACTCTTGCCATCTGTATAACGCTACAGGCTGGAGGCCGCAATATGAGTTATCAGCGACTTTGGGTGAGCTGCTGGCTTACTGGCGTGAGCAGGTATAGGTAGTTTGCACTTAATATTAAATACTGAATCATTGCGTCCGCCGTTGACCGGGATCGGCAGCTATACCCTTAACCTGTTACGGCAGTTCGCCAAAACTCCCGCGTTTGAGCAAGTTCGCTGTTTTAATGGCGTGGCTTGGTATGATGCTAATGAACAGTTACGGTTGGCGACAACAGCATCACCGGGCGAAGGTGATTCTAAGGTTGCAGTGCGACAGTTGACCTTGACTGACCGCATTCGCCAAAAAGTGCGTGGCGTGCCCGGCGCTTATAAACTGCGTACAGCATTGCTTAACAGGCGTTTCAGGAATGCCGGTCAACTCGTTTCGGGTACGGTATATCACGAACCTAATTTTATTCTCAAAAACTACAATGGCCCTACAGTTACAACGGTGCATGATTTATCGTTTATCCTCTATCCGCAATACCATCCTAAGGAGCGGGTGGACTGGTTGACTGAGCAGTTACCGAAAACACTTGAGCGTGCCGATGCGATCATTACAGACTCAGATGTTGTGCGTAGCCAGTTGATAGAATTGTTCGATATTCCAGAGGAGCGAACTAAAACAGTCTATTTGGGAGCAGATGAACAATTTAAACCCCGCAGCCGGGAGCAGGTGGGTGAGCTTCTTTCTCGGTTTGGGTTGGCTTATCAGTCTTATGTGTTGTTCGTTGGTACGCTGGAGCCCAGAAAAGGTATTGATGTGCTACTTGCTGCTTGGTGTTCGCTGCCAGATTTCATTCAACGAGCCTATCCTTTGGTGATTGCAGGGGCATCTGGATGGCGTAACAGTGAGCTGCTTCAACGGATAAAAACCCTGAACGATCAGGGACGCATTCATTATTTACATTATGTTCCCGTAGACGTTTTACCGGTGCTTTATTCCGGCGCGGCACTATTTGTTTATCCTTCTATCTATGAAGGCTTCGGCTTGCCTGTTTTAGAAGCGATGAGCAGCGGTGTGCCCGTCATCTGCCAGGCGGGAACGTCTATGGCTGAATTTGCGCAAGGCTCTTGTGTGCTTTGTGAAACCGGTGAGGTCGAAGAATTGACCGATTTAATGGCAGCGGTACTTGAGAGTCCAGCAAAGCAAAAAGAGTATGTGCAAAAAGGGCTAACGCAAGCCATGCAATATTCCTGGAAGCGTTGTGCGCGAGAGACGGCTCAAATTTATCAGTCGATAACCTGACTACATCTAAAGATTTGAGGCTAATTTTGACAGCCCTCCATTTCTACAAGACTCTTGTTTCCGATATTATTGGTGAAATGGAGCAGATGATTGGCGTCTTCCTTAATGCTAAACATTTCATTTGTGATAATACCGAGAGCTCGGTATGGACGGTATTTGAAGAGGCCTTAGAAGTGATAGCTAAGCAGCAAAGAGGTATTGTACTTTGAGTAACAAGTTGCGTGTGTTGCACGTTTACCGTACCTATTTCCCTGATACCCAGGGTGGATTGGAAGAGGTTATTCGTCAAATATGCCGCAATACGCGAGAATTTGGCGTCGAAAGTCGTGTGTTTATGCTCAGTGACAACCCGGTACCCGCAGTTATAGAGCGAGAGGAGGCACAGGTGCACCGGTTTCATCGTACCTTTGAAATTGCTTCCTGCGGGGTGTTGGTTGGATCTCTGAATGGATTTAAACAGCTTGTTGAGTGGGCCGATGTGGTTCATTATCATTTCCCTTGGCCTTTTGCGGATTTGCTTCATTTACTTGGTCGAGTATCTAAGCCCTCGTTGCTTACCTACCACTCAGATATTGTCCGCCAGAAGGCACTGCTATGGTTTTACCGCCCGCTGATGAGGGCATTTTTAAATAAGGTTGATGTTATTGTTCCTACTTCTCAGAATTATTTTGCCAGTAGCAGTGAGCTTGGCCGTTACTCAGAAAAGGTCGATGTAATTCCTATTGGTTTGGATGAAGATACCTGCCCAGATTTATCAAATGAAGCACTCTCGGCGGTTCGTGAACGGGTTGGTGAAGGCTTTTTTCTTTTTGTAGGTGTTCTGCGATATTACAAAGGGTTACATATTCTTCTGGATGCGCTTCAGAACACATCCTTACAGTGCGTTATTACCGGTGCTGGCCCGGTCGAAGTGGAGTTAAAAAAGCAGGCTGCCAGGTTGGGTCTGAAAAATGTTCAATTTCTTGGGTACGTTAGTGATAACGAGAAAGTGGCGCTATACCATCTCTGCCGGGCGGTTGTGTTTCCATCACACCTGCGTTCTGAGGCTTTTGGGGTCACTTTGATTGAAGGGGCAATGTATGGTAAACCGCTGATTTCATGTGAAATTGGTACCGGAACTTCTTATGTCAATGCTGATGGCGAGACCGGGATTGTCGTTCCACCTGCCAATGCAAAGGCGTTGCGGGAGGCAATGTTACGACTGGGCAGAGATGAGAAATTAGCTGATAGACTGGGAAAATCGGCACGTGCTCGTTATGAAAATCTATTTACCGGCCGCTTGATGGGCGAGCGCTATGCTCAACTCTATGAAAAGTTGGGGCGTGACTGACGCTACCTAATTACATATCGACGGGTCATGCCCTCGTGGTGAGAGGAGCATGATCCTGTGTTGGCTGATCCCGGTAATTAGTGCTAAGCCCGGGTTAAGCGTCAAGTTTGTTCGCTGCTTCCAGTGTATTTTCCATCAGCGTAGCTACCGTCATCGGGCCTACACCGCCTGGAACCGGTGTGATAAAGCTTGCATGTTTTACGGCTTCTGCAAAGCCTACATCTCCGACTAGGCTGCCATCCTCAAGGCGGTTAATGCCGACATCAATCACAATAGCGCCATCCTTGATCCATTCGCCTTGGACGAGGTTTGGGATGCCCACGCCTACAACAACCAGATCGGCACGGCGGACATGGGCTTCCAGATCACGGGTGAAACGATGGGTGGTGGTTGTGGTGCAACCTGCCAGTAGCAGTTCAAGGGTCATAGGGCGACCAACAATATTTGATGCACCGACAATCACTGCCTCAAGACCATGCAGATCAACCCCTGTAGACTCCAATAAGGTCATAACGCCTTTGGGCGTGCATGGCCGCAGGACGGGCATACGTTGCGCGAGGCGACCGAGATTAAAAGCATGGAAGCCGTCAACATCCTTATCCGGGCGAATGCGTTCCAAAATTTCGTTGCTGTCCAGGTGGTCGGGCAGGGGTAGTTGCACCAGAATACCGTGAACGGTCGGATCTTGATTGAGTTCATCGACAAGGTTGAGTAGCTCTGCCTGTGTGGTTTCTGCCGGAAGGTCAAAAGAGCGGGATTCGAAGCCTACTTCCTGACAGGCATTTTTTTTGTTGCGAACATATACCTGGGATGCAGGGTCAAAACCCACCAGAATAACAGCGAGGCAAGGGGCTTTTTTACCTTGAATGATGCGCTGTTGAACACCGTTTGCAACTTGATTTCGAACGTTTGCGGCGATCTGTTTGCCGTCAATTATTTGCGCGCTCATTTTAAAGGGAGGTTCCTTAAGCAATTTTCAGACTGGGTAAATTCTCTCATGCTTGGGTTATAGCGCCAAGTGGATTTTCTGACAGATGAAGGCGCTAACCCGGATGTTGCACCAGTAGCTTTGGTTTTTTAACTGAGTGCTACTACACCCGCTTATTCCGTTATAAGACAGCGGGTAGATAGTGTCGCGGTTAACATTTGCCGGGTTTTACTTGATAGCGATGTATAAAAACCGAACATTTGTGGGCAGTATTCAAGCAATCTAACTCTTTTATTTTCAAAGACAAAAAAGGGTTGACGGCAAAAAATGAGGTGTATATTATTCGCACCACTTCGAATTGAGGGGCCTGAAATGGCGCGTTTTAGCGACTTTCATGCTAGAATTCGAAGCTTGGCAAGTGAGACGTTGCGCCTATAGCTCAACTGGATAGAGCAACGCCCTTCTAAGGCGTAGGTTCCAGGTTCGAGTCCTGGTGGGCGTGCCATTTGTCAAAAGAGCGTTGTGGTGGGTATAGCTCAGTTGGTAGAGCTCCGGATTGTGATTCCGGCGGTCGTGGGTTCGAGCCCCATTATCCACCCCATTTCTCTTGGTCTTAAAATGCGGACGTGGTGGAATTGGTAGACACGCCAGATTTAGGTTCTGGTGCCGCGAGGTGTGAGAGTTCGAGTCTCTCCGTCCGCACCATTTCAAGACCTCTCAGTGGTGGGTATAGCTCAGTTGGTAGAGCTCCGGATTGTGATTCCGGCGGTCGTGGGTTCGAGCCCCATTATCCACCCCATTTATATTTCAGAATCTGCGGACGTGGTGGAATTGGTAGACACGCCAGATTTAGGTTCTGGTGCCGCAAGGTGTGAGAGTTCGAGTCTCTCCGTCCGCACCATTTTCTGAAATTCTTTATCTTTTCCCTTGTTGTAAAATGACTTTCTTCGGGGGCAAATTTATCCTGATGACCGGGTTACGTTACTGGATAGGTTTTTTTTCACCTGAATCGCTTTATTTTGTTTAGTTAACTTGACTAATTACGTCGGTTGCCGGAAAATTTTGCGCTTCGATTTTGCTTGGATTTCCGAGTAACTGTTCAGATCAAGGGGCGTTTTCTAGTCGCCGGTCTGTTGAAGATTATTGAGTACAAGTTTTTATTTGTGAGGCATTACATGCAAGTTTCCGTTGAAACGACTTCTGGCCTAGAGCGTTTGTTGAAGGTTTCCGTACCGGCAGAGCGCATCGATCAAGATGTTAACAAGCGCATCCAACAGACTGCGCGCACCGTACGTATTGATGGCTTCCGTCCAGGTAAGGTGCCAGCAAAAGTAGTTAAACAGCGCTATGGTAAAGGTATTCGTGAAGAAGTCCTTGGTCAGGTGGTTCAGGAAAGTTTCTACGAGGCACTACAGCAGGAAAGTATTAATCCTGCTGGCACACCAGCGATCGAATTCACTAAAGATGTTGAAGGCGAGAACCTGGAATACACGGCCAAGTTTGAGGTTTACCCGGAAATCGAACTGGCTGATTTCTCTGGTGTAGAAATCGAAAGTAAGAAAGCAGCTGTTCAGGATGCTGATCTTGACCAGATGATTGATACATTGCGCAAGCAGCAGGCTGATTGGGCTGATGTTGAGCGTGAAGCAGCACAGGGTGATCGTGTTCGTATCGATTTTGAAGGTTTCATTGATGGTGAAGCATTCGACGGCGGTAAAGGCGAAGGTATGGACCTGGTTCTGGGTTCTAACACCATGATCCCTGGTTTTGAGTCGGGTTTGGAAGGCGCTAAAGCCGGTGCTGAAGTTGAGTTGAATGTTACTTTCCCGGAAAACTACCAGGCTGAAAACCTGAAAGGCAAAGATGCTGTATTTAAAGTAACAGTTCACGCTGTTTCTGAGCAGATCCCGGCTGAGCTGAATGATGAGTTCTTTGAAAAGTTTGGTCTGGAAGAAAAAACTGAAGAAGCTTTCCGTGCCGAAGTGCGTAAAAACATGGAGCGTGAGCTCAAGCAGGCGCTGAAAATGAAGCTGAAAGACCAGGTTTTCTCCAAACTGTTGGACGTTAATCCGGTTGAAGTACCTACAGCACTGATTGATAACGAAATCGACAACCTGCGTCGCCAGGCTGTCATGCAGTTTGCGGGCCCTGATTCAGATATGGACCCGAATACACTGCCGAAAGAAATGTTTACTGATCAGGCAGATCGCCGCGTTAAAATTGGTCTGCTGATGCAGGAAGTGATCAAAGTCAATGAGCTGGAAGCGGATGAGTCTCGTGTAGAGTCCACTCTGCAGGAAATGGCTGAGACCTATCAGGACCCACAGCAGGTTATCGATTGGTATAAAGGCAACGAAGAAATGCTGAATCAGATCAAAGGTCTGGTACTGGAAGAGCAGGTTGTCGAGACGCTGATGGATGCTGCCACGGTAACTGAAGTAGATGTTAGCTACGAAGAAGCCATTAAGCCTGAACAGGCCGCAGCGGTAGAAGAAGAGGAAACGGCTGAATAATTCAAAGGCCTTTCCTGAAAACGACAGTTAGTTCTTTGCTGGCTGTCGTTTTTTTGTTTTATACAGTTAAAAATAATTCAAGTCCGATTAGCACTTGCTTGGTCTGGCTGACGTAGTATTATCGGACCTTGATCGAAGGTAATTCCGGTCTTAAGGAGTAATTCATGGCGGATTTTGGTAAAGGTGGCTCTGATATTCTGAGCAGTCTGGTACCTATGGTTGTAGAGCAGTCAGCGCGTGGTGAACGTGCTTACGATATTTATTCCCGTCTGTTAAAAGAGCGTGTGATCTTTTTGGTAGGCCCTGTAGAGGATCATATGGCTAATCTTGTTGTTGCACAGTTGTTGTTCCTGGAAGCGGAAAACCCGGATAAAGATATTCACCTCTATATTAACTCCCCGGGTGGCTCGGTAACTGCCGGTATGTCAATTTATGACACTATGCAGTTTATCAAGCCGGATGTGAGCACTATGTGTTTGGGACAAGCTGCCAGTATGGGGGCATTTTTGTTGGCAGGTGGTGCTAAAGGCAAACGCTTTGCGTTGCCTAATTCACGCGTAATGATTCACCAGCCATTGGGCGGCTATCAGGGGCAGGCAACAGATATTGAAATCCATACAAAAGAGATTTTGAGTATCCGCCATAAGCTGAATACTTTACTTGCTGAACATACAGGTCAAGATTTTGAGACCATCGCACGAGATACTGATCGCGATAATTTTATGGACCCTTATGCAGCAAAAGAATATGGCTTGATCGACGACGTATTAGATCGTCGCAACGCTGAATAAGACAGTTTTAAAGTTGTGACTACACACCTTAAAGCGCAATCCATGCATCAAGACGTGGAACTGCAATCAATATGTGTAGTAACAATGTAGGGCTCAAGGCCCTGATAAGTATAACGAGGAAGTCGAATGACCGACGAAACCAACGGTAAAGGCGGTGACGGAAAACTGCTCTATTGCTCATTTTGCGGCAAGAGTCAGGATGAGGTTCGAAAACTAATCGCTGGCCCTTCTGTGTTTATCTGTGACGAATGTGTCGACCTTTGCAACGACATTATTCGTGAAGAGATACAAGATAGTGCCGGGCCAGAGGAAGAGAACGAGCACCTGCCAACACCGGCTGAGCTAAGCTCAGCGCTGGACGAATATGTTATTGGCCAGGAAAGGGCGAAGAAAGTCCTTGCCGTAGCTGTTTATAATCACTACAAACGTTTACGTTTTCAAAGAACAGAGAGTTCGGGCGTAGAGCTGGGTAAGAGTAATATTTTGCTTATTGGCCCGACCGGTAGTGGTAAAACACTATTAGCACAAACGCTTGCTCGATTGCTGAACGTACCTTTCACTATTGCAGATGCAACAACCCTGACTGAAGCGGGTTATGTAGGTGAAGACGTAGAGAATATCATTCAGAAGCTGTTACAGAAATGTGACTACGATGTTGAGAAAGCGCAGCTGGGTATCGTATATATCGACGAAATCGATAAGATCTCGCGTAAGTCTGATAATCCATCGATCACCCGCGATGTGTCTGGAGAAGGTGTACAGCAGGCGCTATTGAAGCTTATCGAAGGTACGGTTGCTTCTGTTCCGCCTCAGGGTGGCCGGAAACATCCTCAGCAGGAATTTCTACAGGTTGATACCTCAAACATCCTGTTTATTTGTGGCGGTGCCTTTGCCGGCCTTGAACAGATCATTCGTGATCGTTCAGAAAAAAGCTCTATCGGCTTCAGTGCGGTTGTTAAGAGTAAAGATGAAGAGAAAACTGTCTCTGATAGCCTGAGAGAGCTTGAAGCGGAAGATCTGGTTAAATATGGCCTGATCCCTGAATTTGTTGGGCGCTTGCCTATGATTGCAACCTTGGCAGAACTTGATGAAGATGCCCTGATTCAGATTCTGACCGAGCCTAAGAATAGTCTGACCAAGCAATATGCTGCTTTATTTGATATGGAAGGGGCTGAGGTGGACTTCCGTCAAGAAGCGTTGCAAGCGGTTGCAGCCAAAGCGCTGGAACGTAAAACCGGTGCCCGCGGTTTGCGATCTATTATGGAAGCAACGTTGCTGGATATCATGTATCAGCTACCCTCTATGGAAAATGTGAGCAAGGTTGTGATCGATGAGGGCGTTATTAGCGGTGATAATGACCCCATACTGATATATGAAAATACCGAGCAGGTAAAAGCTGTTCCGGATGAGTAATTGTTTGCTGTGATTGTTTAAAAAGGATGGTTTTACTATCCAGTCTGCTGACAAACCCCAGTGCTTTCACTGGGGTTTGTTGCGTTTACGGCCTATATAACTTGCAAGGGAGATGAACTTTACCCTGATGTTGCTATGGCAGTGCTTGCGCTTATGAGCCTTCGCAAATCAAATGATCTCTGCGCAAAACCCCTGGCAACGGGTGTGATATTTGGGCTAACTGATTAATTTTTCGAGAGATTTTTTAAGTAAGCAGTGGTCTTGGCTACGGTTTTTAAATTTTTTACATTGGTATAACCTTGCTCTATGAGTGTTTGCAAAGCGATATTGGCGCGACGGCCACTTCGACAATAGAGTTTAATTTCCATAGCTTTATTACCTTGCGTGTAGGCTTGGATGCGTTGTCCTATTTGCTGAAATGGAATGTGAACAGCCGGGGAAACCGCATCGGTTTTATATTCAGCAAGGGTCCGTACATCAATCAATAGCATTTGCGCGTCGGCTTGGTTAGGTGAACCTGCTGCCTCTAATGAGACGAGCAGCGCAAAAATAGAAAAAAAGCCAGAGATTCTCTTACCTATACGCATAATTTATTCAACTCTTTCAGGTTATAACTTGCTGTATTTTAAACTTTTTACCGCACAAAATATGCGGTGCGTTGAAAATGTTAATGGCAAGGTGCCTATTTCCAAAACTTGTTAGCCACTGCAGCGCTTATTGCGACCTTTGCCGTCAGGATAAAAGCAAAATCACTCAGTTCCCTGCCGATGGTAGCAAATGAATGACTTAATGAAAGCGCATAGCTTATAGTCTATGCGCACTTGAACAGTCACTTGCCCGTTAACGGTTTTTAATCACGTTCTTGAGCTTTTCATTGATTGCGAGTAAGCACTTTTCGGTTGTATCCCAATCGATGCAGGCATCGGTAATGGATACCCCATACTCAAGGTCTTCCAGGTTATCGGGAATGGACTGATTGCCCCAGCCCAGATTACTTTCAATCATCAAGCCGATAATTGATTTATTGCCTTCCAGGATCTGATTGGCCGCGTTTTCTGCAACCAGAGGTTGTAGGGCAGGGTCTTTGCTGGAATTTGCATGACTACAGTCAATCATGATGTTGCCAGGCAGTTTGGCTCTATCCAGTTCTTGCTCACAGAGTGCGACGCTGACTGAGTCGTAATTAGGCTTGCCGCCACCACCGCGCAGCACGATATGGCCGTATTGGTTGCCCTTGGTATGCACGATAGAAACCTGGCCGTTGGCATTAATACCCAAGAAGCGGTGCGGGGCGCTGACTGATTTTAAAGCGTTTGTTGCTACTTCAAGGCCGCCGTCAGTCCCGTTCTTAAAACCTACTGCACAGGAAAGGCCGGAAGACATTTCACGGTGAGTTTGGGACTCCGTGGTACGAGCGCCAATTGCAGACCAAGATATCAGATCTTGAAGATATTGAGGCGAAATGGGGTCAAGAGCTTCAGTTGCCAGCGGCAGCCCCATCTCGGACAGATCCAAAAGCAGTTTCCGCGCGATATGCAGGCCTTCCTCAATCTCGAAAGAGTCATTCAGGTGCGGGTCGTTAATCAGACCTTTCCAGCCAACGGTTGTGCGCGGTTTTTCAAAATACACACGCATAACCAGATAGAGGGAGTCATCAACCTGTTTCTGAAGCTCTTTTAACTTTCTGCCATATTCGATAGCGGCTTCAGTGTCGTGAATAGAGCAAGGGCCGATGACAACAAATATACGTGGGTCCTTACGGTCAAGAATGTCACGAATGACAGCCCGCCCTTGCATAACGGCATCTGCTGCTGCTTCTGAAATGGGCATGCCTGCCTTAAGTTCGTCCGGGGATACCAGGACAGTATTTGATTCGATATTTAAATCTTCTACGCGTGTATCTGTCATTATATTTTATCCTGCGTCAGCCCGTTAGATATCCTGTTGAGGTAGCGAGCCTGCTCTTTGTCAATGTGGTTTTATTTTTACCATAAAGCCATGACGGTTATAAGTATTTAGCCCGTATATTGCACCAGTACATTTAATTTTTTCAATTGAGTGTAGTGGTAGGAGGTACGCTACACACTGTCATAGCTGTAGAAAACACTTTTCTATAACCCGTGATAAACTAGCCATGATCTATTGCGATCAGTCGAACTGACAAGCGCTTTACTTGTCTATGGGTCATCTTGTTTTACTTTAATGGGAATTATTGTGCGCTTTATTACTGTCCTTCACACATGGCTGCTGCTATTGCTTGCTATTGCTACTGTTCCGTCAGTATCTGCCGGATTGTTTGCTAACAGCCCGTTTTCACAGACTGATCCACTCGACGTCGAACAAGCCTTTGTTTTCGATTACAGGCAGGACGGGAATAATCTACAGCTTATTTGGGATATGCCAGAGGGTTATTACCTTTATCGTGATCGGATTGAGATTGCCGAGAATAGGGCAGTCGCAGTGCTGGAGCGAAGTAATAGCACAGCTAAACAGAAGGATGATCCTCTGTTTGGGCAGGTCTGGGTGTATTATAAATTCGCTGAAGTTAATTTGACGCTTGGCTCCAAGACGACCGGCACGACTGAAGAAAGTGTTATTCAGGTGACTTATCAAGGGTGCTGGGAAGGGGGGATATGCTATCCGCCGGTGACAAAGGATCTGCAGTTAACAGTGCCACCACAGGCCGAAGCGGCTGCAACAGGTAAATCAGAGGCAATGGTTCCGACCGCTGCGAAGCAGGCAGTCGTATCGGCACCCGTTGTGGCTGCAGAACTGAGCGAGCAGGATCAGTTTGCCGCTATGTTGAGAGATGGAAATCTTGCGGTAACCTTGGGCGCATTTTTTATTGCAGGCCTTGCGCTTTCATTCACCCCCTGCGTGTTTCCCATGATTCCGATCCTTTCCAGTATTATTGCCGGTCAGGGCCAAAGGGTAACTGCGGCAACAGGTTTTTGGTTATCGTTGGTGTACGTGCTGGCGGTTTCGGTTACGTATACGATAGCCGGTGTTTTTGCAGGTTTGTTCGGTGAGAGCTTACAAGTATTGTTTCAGAACCCTTGGGTTATCTCCTCCTTTAGTCTGATTTTTGTGCTTTTGGCGCTGTCCATGTTTGGCTTTTATGAGTTGCAGTTGCCTAACAGCCTGCAAAGTAAACTCAGTAGTGCAAGTAATAATCAGCAGGGCGGGACTGTAACCGGTGTGGCTATAATGGGTTTCCTGTCGGCCTTGATTGTTGGCCCTTGTATGGCTGCACCCCTGGCCGGAGCGCTGATTTATATCGGCCAGACAGGTGACCCTGTGTTGGGAGGAAGCGCACTGTTTACCATGAGTATAGGCATGGGGGTTCCACTGCTTCTGGTTGGAACCTCTGCGGGCAAACTTCTGCCTCATGCCGGGTTATGGATGGATCGAGTCAAATCTTTCTTCGGTATTCTGCTGCTACTGCTGGCGATCTGGATGTTAGATCGTGTCGTGCCAGCAGTCGTTACTATGTGGTTAACAGCTATTGTGCTGACTATGGCAGCGGTATTTATGGGGGCATTATCGAGTTCAGAAAAAAAGGCGCACGGTCTCAGCTTGCTTGGGCGGGGGGCTGGAATTATTGTCCTTATTTATGCGGCAGCACTCATGGTAGGCGCATTATCGGGCAGTAAAAGTATGTTGTACCCGTTGAAGGGCGTGGCGGGTGCCCAGGCGATGCCACAAAACACTTTACCCTTTATTAAGGTGACAACGCAGGAGCAACTACAGCAAGCGCTTTCTGCTGCCAAAGCCAAACAGCAGCCTGTGATGCTGGACTTCTATGCTGATTGGTGTCCTTCCTGTGTTGAGCTGGATGTGGTGACCTTTGCCGATAGCAAGGTGCAGAAGTCTCTTGATGAGTTTTATTTAATCAAGGTGGATGTAACCGCTAACGATAGCGCGGCCAGGGCTTTGAACAAAAGCTATTCACTGGTTGGCCCTCCAGCACTCATCTTTTATGACCGCCAGGGGAACATGATGGCAAATAAGACCTTAATCGGTTTTGTTAGCCCGGTTGACTTTATCAATCATATCAGCGGAATCTGATCAATCTGCAAATACCCAGCAGTCGAGATTGCGGTGAAGGAAATGATCTTTGAAGGATCGTTTATTCTGGACTTGGATCAAGTATCCTGACTATACTTTGCGCTCTGCAAAGCGCCTTATTTTGGGTGTTCGCTTAGTTTATTTTCCTTCGTTTTGAGTCGTATTGATGTTATTGCCGCAGTATTTTTCTGTTGACGCCGAGTCACGGTTACAAACGTTAATCGAAAAATATCCTACGCCATTTTTGGCACTGGATCTTTCTGTTGTCGAAAAGCGCTACACTGAGCTTGAAAAAGGCTTTGCAAATGCGGATATTTTTTATGCAGTCAAAGCAAATCCCGCAGATGAAGTCATTGAGTTGCTTGCCAGGAAAGGGTCCTGTTTTGATATTGCTTCGCCGCAAGAGCTGGATAAAGTACTGGCACATAATGTTGACCCTGCTTTGATTAGTTACGGTAATACCATCAAAAAAGGCGCTGCGATTCAGTATTTTTTCGCCAAAGGGGTCAGGCTGTTCGCAACTGATTCTGAGGCCGACCTCCGGAATATTGCCAAATTTGCCCCGGGTTCAGATATTTATATCCGCATCCTGACAGATGGTTCTGAAGGTGCTGATTGGCCTCTTTCCCGCAAATTTGGTTGCAACCCAGATATGGCGTTTGAGCTGGCTGTGCTGGCCAGGGAACTGGGCTTGAACCCATACGGGGTTTCATTTCATGTTGGCTCACAGCAACGTGATATTGATGTGTGGGACGGCGCCATTGCAAAGGTAAAAGTTATCTTTGAGCGTTTGCAGGAAGAAGCAGGGATCAAGCTGGAAATGATCAACATGGGCGGTGGCTTTCCCGCAATCTACCTACAGAAGACCAATGAGCTTGCTACCTATACCGAAGAGATCAAACGCTTTCTTAAAGAAGATTTTGGTGAAAATATTCCGCGCATCATTCTGGAGCCAGGGCGGTCTTTGGTAGGCGATGCCGGTGTGATTGTCTCCGAGGTCGTGCTGATCTCCCGTAAGTCCACAACCGCGCTGGAACGCTGGGTGTACACCGATGTGGGCATGTTTAATGGTTTAATCGAGACGCTGGGCGAAGCGATTAAATATCCTGTCACTACAGCCAAAACCGGAGAAACTGAAGATGTCATTTTAGCCGGCCCAACCTGCGACAGCCTGGATATTATGTACGAGCAATATAAATATGAGTTGCCACTGTCACTTGAGATTGGGGACCATATTTTCTGGATGTCGACAGGTGCTTACACAACAAGCTATAGCTCAATTGAGTTCAATGGTTTCCCGCCTTTGGCCTACCATATTCTGTGATTCGGGCCAGCTGCATTAGCGTAGGGCTTATTTGCAGGCTTTTATATAGAAACTGGTCAATCGGGCTTGTTCCTTACGTGGCAAACAGCTATCTTTTTGGTACATCAATTTAATTTATCCGGGAATTGGAGAAGATTGAATGTCCAATAAACAGGTGCAAGCACGATATGATGCCTTTCTTAAAGCAACTGCAGATGTGGTGATGGTGCTCGAGCCTACAGGTTTGATCATGGCCTGCTCAGGTGGCAAAGGTAGCTGGTTAAGCAGTGATGATGTATTAGGAAGAAAGCTTGAGGATATTTTTCCACCGGATATCTGCGGTGAAATAATCGCGGCTGCTGTTAAGGCTTCTGAGAAAAAGAAAAGAGTGAAAATAAACCTTCACTTACGTCCTGAGCATGTGCCTGTTTTACGAGAACAGGGATTGACCGAAACGAAGTGGATTGAATTACGTTGTGTCGCTGCCGAGGGCGAAGTGATTGCTGTTTTCAGGGATATTTCAGCTAAACGCAGGCTAGAGCGGCAAGTGACAAGTCAAGCCCAGCGCGATCCGCTGACGGGTGCATACAACCGTCGTGCCTTGCGCCCTGTATTGGAACAGGCTATTGCTCAAGCGCAGCGCTATGATTGGATATGCAGCTTGATGGTGATCGATGTCGACCACTTTAGTGGTTTAAACGATCACTATTCCTGGGATTGCGGCGATCAGGTTTTGCAGCATTTGGTCACTTCAATTCACGGTATGAAGCGCACATCAGATTTTCTGGCACGCTATGCTGACGATCAGTTTGTTATGTTTATGCCAGAAACCAACCATGAGCAAGGTATGGCAGCGGGTAATCGTGTCAGAAAGATCATGGAGGATATGGAAATTCCGTATGCGGCAGGTGATGTGAAATTCACAGTCAGTATTGGTGTGTCAGCTTTAAACGGCCCGGAAGATGGTGCTGAAGATATGTTGAGAAGGGCTAATGAGAATCTGTTTGTTGCAAAACAAAGTGGTGCGAACAGAGTAGAGGGCGAAGGTTAGTTTTCGATTTAGTGCTGCTGTACAACCCCTTTTTGCAATGATAAACCGGGTGTTTCTTGTTACGGTTAACATTTGCCGGTTTTCCACTTGCCCTCCCTTGATTAGAGGGCGCATGTCTTTTTGCCGCTGTCACGGCAGCGTTTACACTCATGAATACTTTTAAAGCAAACGGTCTTCAGGCAACTGGTTACACATTCGAATTAGCATGAAGGTTAGAGGGGGCCGTGAGCCTCCTCTTTTATTAATGATGGGCAATGAATGAATTACATAGCGCTTGATAAATATAAAAATGCATGGATCTTCAGGCACAAGGATCTTCCTGTTACTGATGAGGATAAATTGCAGATTAAACCACTAACGGAATTACGTGCAGAGCAAATCTGGAGAGAGCATATAAGTAGAGGGTGCTCTCATACTGAGCATTTGACTGAGGATGATTGGGCGGCGCAAGATGCTAATTGGTTAGGCAAGGACTTTTGGCAATCAGCTTGGGACTCAGAGACGAATGAGCTACCGGACACTTTTTCTGAATACTTCGCAGATTGGGAGCCGGAAGTCACCGTGTATTTTTGTTATCAAAGTGATCACATTATCGAAACTAAATGGTCTGTATTCACGAGGAATTGGAAAAACTTTCTATTCTTCGACAATGGCCCGCTGCTCATTGGTAAAAAAAGAAAGCAAGTAGCACAGTTTTTCGAAGACGGCACCTATCGGCTGGGTGTTAGATCCTGATTGAAGGGCTAACCTGGATGTTGCGCAATAGGTTGGTACAACGGCACTCAGTGGAAAAAACCAAATGCGCGGGTGCAACGTCCGGTGTCAGACATACCTATGTCTGGTATGATTGAGCTGAAATTAACGGGACCTGGCACTTATCTCAGTCTGAGGTTTTTCGCCCCTTCTTTAAGTGACAGTTACCATACAATGAGAATATATCTATGCAAATTGCTGAAAACCTGGTCGGATTAATTCATTACACGCTTAAGAACGAAGAAGGGCAGATTTTAGACTCGTCTGAAGGTCAGGAACCGTTGCCATTTCTATGTGGCGCTAACAATATTGTTGCCGGCCTGGAAAACGCACTGATTGGTAAATCGGCTGGAGATAAGCTGGATGTCACGGTGAAACCTGAAGAAGGCTATGGTGAAATCCGGGCTGAATTGATTCAGAAGGTTGATAAGGCAAACTTTCAGGGCATTGATGAAATTGAAGTCGGCATGCAATTTATGGCAGAAGCACCTTGGGGTCAGCAGCCTGTTACCGTTGTTCAGGTTGAAGATGACGGGGTATTGCTTGATGGCAACCATCCTTTAGCCGGGCAGACTTTGGTTTTTTCCGTTGAGGTGGTTGAAGTGCGTCCTGCGACTGATGATGAAATCGCACATGGCCATGTTCATGGTGAAGGGTGTAATCACTAGCCCGGATGTTACATCCGTACATTTGATTTTTTCAACTGAGTGCGGTTGTAAAAGCCTATTGCGTGATGATAAATGGGGGGAGGCTCTGCTACGGTTCACATTTGCCGGTTTTTCACTTGATCTCCCTTGATTTGAGCGTACATGCTCACTCCAACGCTGCTACGGCAGCGTTTACGTTTGCGAGCACGCTCAAATCAAACAATCTCTACGCGAAAATTTCGCCAACGGGTGCAATGTCCGGGTTAAGCCAGCGCCCTTGCGCACAGAGGCTCAATTCAGGCCGACGTGGTGATCATGGTGATCAGACCCGTGGGGCGTTATTTTTTCTGTAGCGTTTGCAGGATCCATTGTTTGAGCTGAGGTTCCTGTAGCGCACCAGACACGCGATCAATCTCTTGACCATTCTGGAACATAATCAGTGTTGGGATGCTGCGTATGTTCATGTTTGCCGCTGTTCTTGGCGCTTTTTCCGTATCAACTTTGGCGAACAGCAGAGTTTCTGATTCGGCTGCTGTTTTATCGAAAATCGGTTTCATCATCTGACAGGGGCCACACCAGCTGGCCCAGAAATCGACAATAACAGGCAATTCACTATTACCCACAAACTTATCGAAATAGCTGTCATCAAGCTCTGCTGGCGAAAATGTATGTAAAGCGCTTTTACACTTTCCGCATTTTCCTCTTACATGATTTTTGTCTTCGGGTATCCGATTTGAGGTAAAGCAGTGAGGGCAAATAACATGCATGGCGTATGACTCTATAAAATTCATTTATCTAATAAATTATTGGGGTGAGGGGATAATATTCAAGGCGGTATCCATAAGCTATTTTCGACAAGGTTTGAAATGCTTTGCTGCGGAGTCTGGGCGAGAATCTTCACAGAAGCCCGAACGCCGACAGAGCGTATTTTCAGGCTTCCTGATACATAGCTGCGAAGTCGTCTAAAAGATGCAGTGATTTTCAGTCTTGCCACCAAGGGGTTTGTGGCGGCTGTTCCAAGCGAAAGACTTCACCTATTTGTGGCGTGGCGAGTTGGATGTGTTGTGACAGCGGCTTGGTAGCGTTGTACTTTGCGATGGCTTGGGTAATCCGCTTTACAGGGTCGAGCCATTGGTGAGTGGATAAATCAAACTTGCCCCAATGTATCGGTAACAGCACTTTGGCACGGACATCTACGGCCGCTTGTGCCGATTGCTCGGGCAGCATATGCACGCCTTGCCAGCGTTTGTTATAGGCGCCGTCTTCCATAAAGGCGATATCAAAGCCGCCAAACTTCTGGCCGATTTTGGTAAATTCGGGTGAGTAGCCGCCATCGCCACTAAAATAGGCCTTGAGCTGTGGTGCGAGTACCACCCATGAACCCCATAAAGTTTGGCGATGATTCAGCACGCCGCGGCCGCTAAAATGGCGACTGGGGGTAAAGACCAGCTCGATATTCTTAATGCGACTTTGCTCGTACCAGTCGAACTCGCTGACTTTATGCTCGGGAACACCCCAGCGTAAAAGGTGTGCTTTTACGCCAAGTGGTACATAAAAATGCCCCACCTTGCTCCTCAGCTGCACAATGGCACGGTGATCCAGGTGGTCGTAGTGGTCGTGGGAGATCAGCACCGCATCAATAAACGGCAGGTCTTCTATCCTGGGTGTATGGGTCATGGCAAAGGGCTTAACCGCAAAGGGCACAGGGGCGGCGTTATGGAAAACGGGGTCGGTAATAAGGGTGGTGTCATTCGTTTTGAACAATACGGTAGAATGCCCGAGCCAGATGAAATCGCCATTCTTCAGTGGCACGAGCGCTTTGGAATTAATGGGTTGGCTTGGGTTCTTGCCCTCTGGCGGAAATAAAAACTTCTTGAGTAACCCCCATCTGTCAATATCTTTTTTAGGCTGGGTATTATCCACCCCTATGGTGGCAGCACGCGTAGACACCAAATTTTTAAAGTGCTCGCCATCAAAATTCGGAGAGCGCTCAATTTTTGCCATGCTTTGCGCATTCGGGGCTGCGCCAAAGGTTGGATGAAAGTTGATATAAGCCACTACTAATATGACTAGCGACAATACACTGATGAGCAAAAATTTTAGCAATCCCAGTATTGCTTTTATCATGGTTATTCCGGAAAGTAGATGTCTAGTAAAAGATAGCTGCAACGGTGGCAAGTGTAGCATCACCTCGAAGGTAACAGCCAAATCGGGGTTGAAATAAATCTGTTATGGTAGCGAAAAGCATTCATAACAGACACTTTGTCGTGGCTTTAACCCACTTTGAGATAGGATTATGATGAAACATATTGGTTTATTGTTGGCCGCTTTCGTCTTGTTTGGTTGCCAGAATGTTGATGATACCGGCTCAGGTAGCGCTAACGTGGCTAAAGACGAGCGTGGTGTCGAATTGCTACCGGGTGTTGTTTATCGGGGCGTATTACCCTGTGCTGATTGCGCGGGCATTGAAACGACACTGACGCTTAAGCGCGACAAGCGTTTTGAGTATGTGTCGGTTTACCGTGACCGCCAACTCAGCCGCTTTACCGAACAAGGCCGTTATCAGGTCAGTGGCAATATTTTAACACTCACCTTCAAAGACCGTAGTACAAAGCTTTCTGCTGCGGAAAACCGCTTACTTTTCCTGGACGCTGACGGTAAGCCTTATACGGGTGAGTTAGCACCGTATTATCAGTTAATTAAGCAATAAATTGCTCAAGAGCCACATCAAAATGGGTGGCTCTATTTGACCTTTCGCATACAACCTACAGGTTGGTAACAACTTCAACTTATACATCGAATGCCGTAAACCGTGCTGTCAGTGATGGCTTTCTTGGGTAAGATAGCCGGTTTTTAGAATGGAAATTAGGGTTTTAATCTGACGTATATGCGCATTTTGCACACCTCCGACTGGCATTTGGGTCAGCATTTTATTGGTAAAAGCCGTTTGCCTGAGCACCAGAAATTTATCAATTGGCTTGTTGATAAAGTTGATGAATATCAAATAGATGCAATTGTTATTGCAGGTGATGTATTCGATACGGGAACCCCGCCCAGTTATGCGCGAGAACTGTATAACCAGTTTATTGCCGAGCTGAACCAACGGCAGTGTTGTGCGCTTATACTGGCAGGCAATCATGACTCTGTTGCAACATTAAATGAGTCCCGGCAATTGCTGTCCTATTTCAGAACAGACGTTGTGACACGGGCGACGGAGGTTATCGAAGATCAGGTGCTTGTGCTGGAGGATCGGCAAAATGAGCCGGGTGTGATTGTGTGTGCTGTTCCATTTATTCGGCCACGGGATGTGTTGTCCAGTCAGGCCGGGCAATCGTCAGAGCAAAAATCCCGGGAACTTGGCGCAGCGATCCACCTGCATTATCAGGCATTATTTAAACAGGCCGAGTCTATACAACAGACGCTACAGCGGACATTGGGCCGCAAGCTTCCCATTATGGCGACCGGCCATTTGACGGCGATGGGCGTTCAGCAGACAGACTCCGTACGTGATATTTATATTGGTTCTCTGGAAGCCTTTCCTGCCAGCCACTTTCCCCCGGCTGACTATATTGCCCTGGGGCATATACACCGTCCACAAACCGTCTCCAGGCAGGAGCATATCCGCTACTGCGGTTCACCCATCCCATTAAGTTTTGACGAACTTAAATGGCAGAAACAGGTGCTGTTGGTGGAGTTTGGCGAATCTGCCGCAGAAGCAGGCGAAGACACGGCCTCAGCGAAAATTACTGCGCTCCCTGTACCTCACTTTCAACCTATGGCTGCCCTTCGTGGCGACCTGAAACAGATAGAGCAGGCGTTGCATGAGCTGGACGACTCGGAGCTACCGGTTTGGTTATCCATTGAGGTGGAGACGGAAGATTACCTCTCTGATCTGCAAAGCCGAATTGAAAAGCTCGTCAGTGGTTTTAATGCTGAAGTCCTGCTATTGCGCCGCGCCCGCAAGCAGACAGATCGCCAAATCAATCGGCAGGAAAAAGAGACACTTGCAGAGCTTGACCCTTTTGAAGTCTTTGAACGGCGTTTGGCCGCTGAAGTGTTCGATGACGCACATCAAGGGCGACTCAGTCAGATTCGTCAGGACTTTGCGGCGATAGCCAGGGAGGTAGCGGAAGAGCAGGGTATTAACCTGCAACGCCGAACGTATATTGAAACTGAAGCTCCTGTCCCTGAACATCCGCAAACAAACCAGAGCGATCCAGGCGAATTGTTCGATGATCCAGAAGGGGATGCGTCATGAAAATCCTCAGTCTGCGTTTTAAGAATATCAATGCGCTACGCGATGAGTGGAAGATCGATTTCAGCAGCGGCGCATTTAGTGAAAATGGCCTGTTTGCTATCACAGGACCGACCGGGGCGGGTAAAACCTCAATTCTGGATGCAATCTGCTTGGCGCTGTATCACCGCACTCCACGCCTCAGAAGTATTTCCCAAACCAGTAATGAGCTGATGACGCGTGGCACAGCGGATTCCCTGTCTGAGGTGGAGTTTGAGGTTAAGGGTCAGATTTATCGGGCTTTTTGGAGTCAGCGCCGTTCCAGGGGCAAAGCCGATGGCAAGCTGCAGGAAGCAAAAGTTGAGCTGGTCAAAGTTAACCCTGATGCCGATGATGAAATCCTTGCGAGCCAGGTCAAGCTTAAAAATCGCTTGATTGAGCAGATTAGCGGCTTGGATTTCGAGCGTTTTACCAAGTCGATGATGCTATCCCAGGGGCAGTTTGCAGCTTTTCTTAATGCTGATGCCAACGACCGTGCCGAACTGCTAGAAGAGCTGACCGGAACAGAAATCTATGGTTTGATCTCGGAACGTGTATATGAGCATTACAAGCAGGCGGGCAATACGCTGCAGCAATTAGAGGCCCGCGCAGAGGGGGTTGAGCTACTCGCTGCTGATCAGCTGAAAAACTTGCAAGAAGAACAAGCTGCGACCAAGGCACAGCTTAAAACAGTCGATGCCCGGTACAAACAGCGCCGGGCAGAATATAACTGGTGGCTTGAGTACACGAAGACCAAGCAAAATGTGGCGGCTGCGACCCAGGCGCAGCAACGCATAACCGAGGAACGCGAAAGCCACAGCGATGCTTTGGCCCAGCTTGCAGCCAGTGAGCTTGCCGAAAAACTGCGAGTGCCTCACCAACTATTACAAGCGGCCCGGCAAGGAGAGGCCAAACTGACCAAACAGCTTGCTGACCAGGAACCGTTGATCATACAGCGCACTGAACAGCGGGCAGTAGCTGTTAACCAGTTGCAAGCCGCTGAGAACAAGCTGAACGCAACCAGGCGCGATACGCAAGCGCAGGAACAGCTGATTAACGAACAGGTTGTGCCCTTAGATGCTGAAATTGACCGGCTACAACGCCAATTCAATGAAGCGGATAGCGAGCAGAAACATACCCAAACCCAGGTCGATCAACTTAAACAGCAACGGGTTGCTCTAGAAAAAGTAAACGAGGCCGATTGCTCCCGGCTTGAAGCACTGGCGACAACATTAAGTGCCCAGGCACACCTGCATGATTTGGCAGAACGCCTACCACTTTGGCGGGCGCAAGTAGCGCAACAGACGGGTTTGCAGCGTGAGCTGGCGCATTTGTCTGAATCCTTGCAGCAACAAACGCAACAAAAAAAGGCGCTGCAAGCAGAGTTAACCGCACTTGAAAGTAAAATAACTGAACAGCAAGCAGCACTGAAACCGCTGGAAACTGATCTGGCTGAATGTAGCCGGAAGCTGCAAACGAACCTGGCCGGGCGTGAGCTTGAGGCACTGGAAAAAGAAGCCAGTTACCAGCAGTCCCGGCAGGCACTGCTAACCGAGATGGGGCACTGTGCTGAACAGTTTGGCCGACTGGCCCGGGAGCAGTCTGAAAGTGCCACACAGCAACAACGGTTAAAACAGCAAGTTGGAGAGATCGATCAGCAACTTGGCGGCTTGCGCCAACAATGGTCGCATAAAGATCAGACCGTTAAGGATTTGAAACAACTGCTGACCCAGGAGAATCGAATCAGCAGCCTGGAAGCCGAACGGGCCAGGCTACAGGCGGGCGAGGCCTGTCCATTGTGTGGCTCGCTGGACCACCCCGGGGTGGCTGAATATAACGTGCTTAATAGTTCAGAGACCGAAGTGCGCCTGCAAACTGCAGAAGCGGAACTGGAACAACTGCGTAATCAGGGTACGGAGCTTAATAGTCAGCATCAGATATTGCTAGAGACGCAATTGCCGGAACTCAACCAGAGGCTAACCGGCCTGACTGAACAGCTAACGCAGCTCAAACACCATTGGTCATTATTGCAGCAACAATCTGGTATAGAGATGGCCATTGATGATACCGCATCTGTATCTGGCCATATTGAAGCTTCAAGGCAGCAGATGACACACTTACAAGATGAACTTGACGGCTTGCGAACGCTGCATAAGTACACTCAGCAGCAAACATTGGCCTTGCAAACCGCCCGGCAAGCGTTGCAACAATTGCAGGGGGAGCGGGCCCTGCAATTACAGAAGCAACAGAGTACTGAGCAACAAATTATTGCCGAAGGCCAACGTCAGGCTCAGCTATCAGAACAACTCGAAACACTTCAGGCCCAGTTACAGGCTGAAGTTGCGCAATATAAGCTGGCACTGCCAACCGACACTGATACTGAGACTTGGTTAAACCAACTGGAGCAGCAAAGCAGTGAACTTAAGCGTCTGCAAAGTCAGCACACTGAACTAAGCAAGCGTACAGAAGCACAACAGGTGGAACTTAAGCAGATCGAAGCCCAGCGGGTGAGTGCGGAGAAGCAACTGGCTGATCGCATGCAACGTGCGGCGGCGCTGCAAACCGATATCGCTGAAAAACAGTCCCGGCGAGGTGAACTGTTTGCTGATCGGCAGGTAACAGAGGCGCGGCAGCAAATACAGATAGATGTCAGTGCGGCGCAAGCCCGGTATCAACAGCAGCTTAATATTCAGCAGGACGCTGAAACTGCACTGAGTTCGGCACAGGCTGTACAGACGCAATTGCAAACCCAGCTTGCCCAGCAAAAAACTGAGCAAAACGAGCGTCTGGAGCAATGGCAAAACGCTTTGGCGGGTAGTGTTTTTGCCACTGACTCTGAGTTTATGGCGGCACTGCTGGATGAAGAACAGCGTGACAAGCTGCAAGCACTGGCTGAAAGGTTAAATCAGGAGCAGGAGCACAATCAGGCCTTGCTGCAACAGGGGAAAATGCAGCTGGAAGAACTGAAAGCGCAGGCTGATGTAGCGGGGTATGCCTTTGAGTATGAGATACCGCTGTCGGAACAGCTGGAAAAAATCGAAGCAGAGCGGGAGACTTTGATCCACAAGCGTGGTGAGGTCAGCGCGCAACTGCAACAAGATGAGCAGCGCAGGGCTGCACAACAACAGCTATTTGCCGAAATTGAAACAGCGCGAGCGCACTACGACAATCTGGCTTATCTCAATTCCCTGATCGGCTCACAAAAGGGCGATAAATTCCGGCGCTTTGCCCAAGGACTGACGTTGGATCATCTGATTCATCTGGCAAACAGGCAACTGGATCGTCTTCATGGCCGTTACCAGTTGCAGCGAAAGGCAACAGACGCTTTGGCGCTTGATGTACTGGATACATGGCAAGCCGATACAGTGAGGGACACCAAAACGCTGTCCGGGGGTGAAAGCTTTCTTGTCAGTCTGGCGTTGGCGTTGGCTTTATCTGATCTGGTCAGTCAGAAAACCAGTATTGACTCCCTGTTCCTTGATGAAGGCTTTGGTACTTTGGACAGTGAAACGCTGGATACAGCCCTCGATGCCTTGGACGGCCTAAATGCGTCGGGCAAAATGATTGGGGTAATCAGCCATGTTGAAGCCATGAAAGAACGCATCACCTTACAGATAAATGTAAGGAAGCAAAACGGGTTAGGCATCAGCCGGCTAGAAGATCAGTATCGCGTTGCTAATCAATAGCAGTTGCCTGACATGTCTAATAATTCATTTGGTTTAAAATCAAAGCGTTAGGGGTTTTATTGAATCCGTTTTCTAGGGTTTGATCGTCAAGGTTTCAGTTTCTGGAGCGATCTGGCACTGTATAAAATGCTCGCTATAATTTGATAGTGCGATTACTATTCACGGCAAAATTCTCTGAAGAAGTACACATTATGTCATTGCCACCATGCCCCCAATGTAACTCTGAATATGTTTATCAGGATCAGGCACTGCTGATCTGCCCGGAATGCAGTTTTGAATGGGACCCGGAGGAGTTGGCCGCAGCCAATGCCGAACCAACCGCGAAAGATGCAAATGGTACTGAGCTGAATGCGGGGGATAAGGTTACTTTTATTAAAGACCTTAAAGTTAAAGGGAGCTCTCAGGTATTAAAAATAGGTACTAAGGCGCTGATTCGTCGTATCGTTGAGGGCAAAGATCACCAGTTGGATTGCCGGGTTGATGGTGCGGGTGAAATGATGATTACGGCCCAGTTTGTGAAGAAAGCCTAACTTGGATGTTGTACCCGTACATTTGGTTTTTTCAACTGGGTGCTGTAGTAGGTGTGACAAGGATGTTACACAATCGCTATACAGTATTGGCAGCATAAGTCACTAGGAATACGCCCCTAGCTAATTCGCCATGCTTACTTTCAAACCTGTGAGGAATTGAAGCGTTAAATGAAGTCATTTGCCCAGAAGTTAAATAAACGACTTCATTTGCAAGATAGATAGTTAATTTTCCTCGTTCCAGCCAAATATACTTAGTAGAACCTGAAATATTCGCTGAAAAGGCAGTCTTACCATATTCAGGAAAATGGAAAAAGTAAAAGTCAGTAGGTATCCTCCCCGATTTTGTTAATAGTTGATGACAAACAAAAGCACTTTTGTTGTTAGTTACTTTGTTCTCTTCACTTGGTTCAAAGATCTTTGTTCTTTTTGAATCATTAGGTGGCTCTACGAGGTCGCCCAGCTTTATATTCATTGCATTGGCTAACCTGGATAGAACAGCAATTGTAGGACTGGTTTTATCGCTTTCTATCTGAGAGATCATGGAGCGGCTCACCCCGGATCTGTTTGATAATGATTGTAAGCTCTCACCATTGGCTTGCCTGTAACTTCTTATAAAAGAGCTGATATGGTGGTGTGGCATAAACCGTCCGTTATATTGGATATTGTTCATCATAGTGTATCTATTCTTTTTCACAGAAGCTACTCTATTTGTATTATTTCAAATAACGAGGAATAGCTATGAAGAAACGTATTGTCGCGATCACAGGTGGTAACTCAGGTATAGGACTTGCCACCACGAATCTTTTTTTACGGAAAGGCTACAAAGTGGCTATATTCGCTCAATCGCAGGATTCATTAAATAGAATTAAAGAAACAGACCCAGATAATATCTATACTTTTTCTGGTAATGTTGCTTGCCTAAATGATTTAGAGCGATTCTATAAAGGGTGTTTTGATAAATGGGGGGCTATTGATTCGGTAGTTGCCAATGCTGGTATAGCCAAGCCCCAAGATATTGAAGAGGTTACTGAAAAAAGCTTTGATGAAACAATGAATATAAATGTAAAGGGTGTTTTCTTTACAGTGCAGAAGTCATTGCCTTATTTGAGTAAAAAATCATCTGTGATTTTAGTTTCTTCGATTCAGGCGCAAAAGGGAGCAGGTATTTGGTCTGTTTATGGTGCTTCAAAGGCTTCTGTGCGCTCCCTGGCGCGTTCTTTAGCCCAAGAGCTTGGTCCAAAAGGAATTAGGGTAAATACAATTTCTCCTGGTGTAACAGAGACCCCCATATTTGATAAATTTGGCTTTGGAGAAAAGCTTCCTTCTATTCTTGATTCGATAAAATCGATTACTCCGCTTGGCCGTATTGGTGAACCTGATGAAATTGCTAAGGCAATATATTTTCTGGCTTCAGAGTCATCATCGTTTATAACAGGCTCAGATTTACAAGTTGATGGCGGAATGGCGCAAATATGATGAATGAATATAACAATGTTAGCCTTATAAAAGGCAGGGAACTGCTGGAAAAAATAGCACCGGGTACAGAGGACATTTTAAAAGATCGTTATGATGCCTTTTTGCCTGAGTTCTCGGAGAGTATAGTTGACATTTCTTATGGAAAAATTTACTCGAGAGGGGGCCTGGATTTAAAAACAAGATTTCTGCTTACCATTGGCGCTTTAACCGCACAAGGCTCATACTCTTTACCGCAATTAAAAATACATATCCAAAATGCTTTGAACTCTGGTGCGAACAAGCGAGAAATTTGCGAAGTTATTTTTCAAATGTCCCTTTACGGTGGCTTTCCCGCTATGATCAATGCATTAAATACAGCTTTAAGTGTTTTTTCGGAAGATGAGGGGTAAAAAATGTATAACAAGTCCCCAGTGGATGGCTATGCTATTTTAGGGTCTTAAACTGTGTAGTACATTAGAAATATTTATTTCAGTGCATAAAATCACAACTAAGGCTTGCCCTGCGGGGCTTTCGGTAAATTGATTCCACAATCATGGTAATGAGTGGTATTGCAGAAGTTCACAACCTTCTCTTTGTGGGCTGAGCTATCTTCCAACTTAGTGCAGTTGTGGTGGCTGGGGGGAGGCTTAATAAGCATCAAGCTGACATCGCTACGCGCTGTGGCTTAACTCAAACGTTAAAAAACGGAAGAATGGAGCTATGCATCAGATTTTAATATATTCAGACAGTCTGACTTGGGGAATTATTCCCGATTCCAGGGAGCGTCTGCCTTTTGGAAAGCGCTGGCCCGGCGTATTTGAGAATGCCCTTATTGATAGCGGCAAAAACGTCAGAATCATTGAAAATTGCCTCAACGGCCGTAGAACTGTGTGGGGGGATCCATTTAAAGAGGGCCGGGATGGTTCGCAAGGCCTGGCTCAAGCTATCGAGATGCACTCTCCATTAAATCTGGTAATTCTCATGCTTGGGTCAAACGATTTTCAATGCACACACAACAATAACGCATGGCTGTCAGCACAAGGAACGGCAAAGTTAAATGACCTCCGGCAGAGCCGGAGGCTTATTGGATGACGCCCTCCAAGGGCTAAAGTAAGCGCCCAAGGCGCAACTGTTCTTGCTGTTCATCTG
>PDWJ01001441.1_pt1 | contig 29436 bp, 25 predicted proteins | sample 1430881 | NCBI WGS metagenome assembly PDWJ01 (sample SAMN01162460, study PRJNA174530) | Oral metagenome, whole genome shotgun sequencing project. | biome: Marine environment; feature: Marine mammal; material: Swab sample of the gingival sulcus; isolation source: swab sample of gingival sulcus...
CATACGGCGCCATCTTCTTTGCGTATTTTTGCAGTAAATAGAGTTTACTCTTACGTAATGCAAAAAACTTCGAACCTGACACCGCCTGAACTGATGAAATATCTGGGTTAGCAAAATTTCTGCAGACGAACCATCAACTCCCGGCTGCCTCCAGATAACGGATCTCGCCGCTGTATTCGGTCTTTTCAAATCCATCTTCAAGGCGGATTTGCAGGCCTCCGTCCCCGTCGATGCCGAGGGCGCGGCCCCGGTACTGCGGCGCTGTTATCACATCAAAACCATAGAGTATATGACGGCCGATGGTATCTGAGAGCCCTCTCCAGGATGCCAGAACCAGATGCTCTCCACTCTCCCCGGAATAGCCGTCTCCTCTCAGATAACGGGCTTCTTCATGGTAAATCAAGCCAAAATTCCAGGCAAGCTTTGCCAGAAAGCGGGCACAGAAATCGGTGAGAGAGACTGTCTCACCGAGGCAGGCAGACAGCGAAACTGCCTGAGCGGCAATGTCCTTTGGGAAACAGCTGTTGTTCACATTGATGCCGAAGCCCACCAGGGTAAAGTCTTCGCCGTAGATCGGCTCGGTATAGCTTTCCACAAGAAAACCGGCGACTTTCTGGCCGCCAACCAGGACATCGTTGACCCAGCGTAAAACAGCCCTGTCTCCAAGCAGCATGCGAACCGCCTGGCAGGCTGCCACACCGGCAGCGAGGGGTACAATCTGTCGGGATTTCGGCAAAAGCGTATCGGCATGGATCAGACAGCCCCAGATACCGCCCCGGGGAGCATGCCAGGTTCTGGTAAAGCGCCCCTTGGCCTGCCCCAGCTGATCGGCAAGGATAACGGTACCACTGGCGATAGAACGATGGCATGAATATTGCCGCTGAATCAGGTCCCGGGCAAAATCCATAGCACGGGGCAGCGATCGGTGACAGAGTATCTCTGCGCCGATAAAGGCCCCGTAACGATAGATCTCTTGCGCCCCGGCCGCAGCGGGCAGAAGCGGAATCTGCTGCTGCAGCTCTTCCTGCAGGTAGAGGGTGACCAGCTCTGGAGAGGGGGCGTTTTGCACGCTGCTCTCTTGTCGCGCCATCACGTTACTGTGCTAACCGGCTGAATCCCAGTCTGCCTTGACCCGGGCGATGATCCTCTGGATAAGGGGGAGCGTCTCTGTATCACAGATTCCAAGCAGCGGGGCCCCCTGGGGAACAGAAACTCCAGGCCTGAAATAGATGGAGTGTATAACTCCCCGTTCACCGGAGTAATAGATCGGCGTGTCCCGCTTCATCAGGGACATGGTCAAGATCTCGTCGCCTGAATCAATACTTACGGCACCGGCACCTTCCTTGTCGAGCCTCGACTGGATATCCATCGCAAAAAAATATTTTGCCGTCTCCGGCGCCACAAAAAGAGTCAAGACCTCCTTGAGGATATTTTCAATAATCTCTTTTTTCTTTAACGGATGCTTAATGGTCATCAGCCTCTCACCGGATTCAACAAAGCCTCCGTCAAGAGCGTCGACCACATCGGCGATTATGCCGTTGGTCTGGGCGGTAACGGTTTTTTTGTTTCGCTCCCGCTCAATCTCATACAGGGTTGTCCCCGGTATCTGCTGCCACTGACCGCGTGCCAGATCTACCGTATCACCCTCCTGTACCTTAAACGAGACAATGCCGGTGTGAATGGCATGTATATCGACATAATCGTAAGGATCAGACCTGTATTTCTGGAGCAATGTATCAAAACCTATATCCTGTGCCATATATTCCATCTTTCCTTTAATATGTACTGAAACCACCTGACATTAAACGGCGATACAATCGAATGCTCTGAGACATCGCAAGCCGCTGCCAGACTGTCTGTATCTGGCTATCTCCACCAGCTCTCAGGGGCAAAGGTGACGAATATCCAGAAAAATGCAATGGCTCCACTATACAACAGCCGAAAAATAAGTTTATACTGAGAGAGTGCTCATAAGGCAAGCTATTAGTTCTTTATCCCCGCTACAGCTCTCAAGCATATCTGCGTATCGAAAAGACAATGACAAGATTCCTGCGCCTTGCAAAGAACATCACTCTCATCTGTATTGTTATCGGGCTTCTCTCTCTTTTGCTCCTGCCATACCTGTGTAACCGCGTCATTCTTCCACGGATTCTGAAAGATCTGCCTTTTTCGAGCAAAAAGATAGAAATTTTAAGCATTTCACCGTGGAGCCTGGAAGGATCCTGCACGCTGGCAGATCAAGGAGAGGCCCTGGTGACAATACCCTATTTCCAACTGCGATACTCGCCAACGGGGCTGTTGCACCGGGAGATTGACACACTTCTTCTGCAATCACCAACAGTGAGGCTTGAAACGAATCAGAACGGGATCTCTCTCAAAGGACAGCAGCAATCGCAAGAAGGCGCGCAAAAAAAAGGATCGACATCTCCTGCCTCTTCTCTACCGATCGCTCTTCACAAAATCAGCATTCAACAGGGGAGGATCACGCTTACCACAAAAGAGAGAGACTACCAGCTCTCTGTTATGGGTGAGAGCCTGTTCAGCTTTACACCTAACGGCAAGTCTCAACGACCGACAGGCGTTGTGGCACATCTGAAAACAGAGGGAGATCTGCATCTTGACACCGGTCTTGAGGCCGTCCTGTCCGCCGATACTCTGCAGCTCAAAACCAACAGCAACCTCACTCTGGATGGGCTTGTTCCCCTACTTTTTCCTGCAGAAGATATTGCACTGGAAGGAGAGGCAACATTGAGAGGAAGCCTCTCTCTTGACACGAGCATGCAACTGAAAGCCCTGGAGATGGATCTGGTTCTCAACGACTTTCAGGGGCAGGCAAAGGAGCTGTCAATCGGTCCCGGCCGGGATGGTGCAAACCCACAACTCCATCTGGAAGGCGACCCTTCAGGGCTCCACCTGACCAGCAGAAACCTGGGTATCAAGCAGCCGGTTCAGGCCGGGATTACCCTGGACGGAAGCTATTCTCCGGACTCCAAGACCTTTATGGCACAGATGGAGCTCCTTGAACATAAAGGGGACCACCTCTGGTCACTAAGGGTTACAGGGGATCATATGCACCAGGCAATTCGCTCACATTTTACCTTGCAGACCCCAGCCCGAGAAATACAGGAGAAGATCAATATCAGTGGGGCGGAGGCACAGGGAAGTTTGACGGTTGCAGCCAATGGAACCGTCAGCGGAACCATTTCCGGAACCCTTGCAGAAATCAAGGCCACCGGGCAGGAGCTCGCCGTACAGGATGTCAGCTGGCAGATTCCTCTCGTCTATCCCCCGCAGAAAGACCAGACGAGGGGGACAATCACTGCCGACCATATCCGCTACAAGGGCAGGGATCTTGCCCGTCTTGTCGCTGAGATCGATCTTGCCGACAACGGCCTGCAGTTCAAAACAGACCTTACTTTACCAAGATGGCCGCAGGGAAAACTCACCTGCGAGGGAGCGGCCACCACTGATGGTGGCTCAAGCGTCGTCTGCAAACTCGACAAGACCACGGTTACCGCCTCGAGTCTCAGAGACCTCATTGCGCTGCCGGAGGAGATAGATTTTGACTTTGCCCTGAGCGCCAAGGCCAAAATAGCTCTAGACAAACGAGGACCCATCGGCCAGCTGCAGGGCAGGATCGAAAACGGCAACCTGAGCAGGGAAGATATACAACTGAGCGGCATCGCCACATCCTTCAGGTTCCCGGACCTTCCCGATATGCGCAGCAGTGCTGCCCAAAAGCTGACAATTGAGGCCTTGGACGCCGGCAAAATCCATCTGTACAAGGGCCGGATACTCTATACAATCGAGAATCCCCAAAGCCTTTTTCTGGAAAAAGTACGCTTTGACTGGTGTGGAGGCAAAATCGAGACGGCAGGACTGCGCCTTGCCGCCAATAAAAAAGAATTCGATGTCACCCTGTACTGCGATCGTCTGCACCTCGCCGATCTTCTCCAGCAGTTTGGGCTGGAAGACACCGAGGGTGAGGGCTCGCTCAACGGTCGTCTGCCGCTCTACGTCGGAGAGGATGGAATACTTATCGATGATGGTTTTCTGTTTTCCACTCCGGGCAATAGTGGTATAATCCATTTCAACAATGCGAAACAGCTGCGCCAGGGACTGCCTGCGGTGCAGAGCGCGACCCTGGATTACTCGATCAAGGCCCTGGAGGATTTTCAGTATAACTGGACAAAACTCTCGTTCGCCACAGAAGGAGACAACCTGCTGCTGACAATGCAGCTTGACGGCAAACCCCAAAAATCCTTGCCTTTCGGCTATCGCGACGGTCAGATCGTCGCCACCGGTAAAGGGCCTGGGTTACAGCACCCGATTCGTCTGGATATGAATTTTCGCCTGCCCTTTCAGCAGCTGTTTCATTATGGAAAGGATATCCAATCAATTTTGGAGAAGATGTAATATGACAAGATCAATACGCTATTTTTTCTTCTTTACCGGGGCAGCAGTCCTCCTGTTTCTGGGGGCCTGCACACGGCACGAGGTGGACATACAACCGGTTGAGATAAAACCAATCCACATCACCATCGATGTCAATGTCAAGGTCGATAGAGCGCTTGACGACTTTTTTGGAGATCTCGACGAGGCAACCACGGAATAGCAGACCCGGAGTTCCATTTTCCCGGACAAAGGCGTAAGACCGTCTCCCTCTTGGCAACAGCACCAAGATTTTTTGTCCCTGTAGTCTAAGGCGTGCAGAAAAGATTTTTTCCTTTGTTCATCAAGGTATCAATTGCGCTGTTTTCTGCACAGGCAAAAAAGACACCTCACAGGCCAACAAGATGCACGCTTTGAGTGAGTAATGTTTCCATCCCGTAACAACCAACAGTAAGAGGCCATTATGCAAAAACGACAAACGATACTTCTGTTTTTTATCAGCCTGCTCAGCCTTCTTTTTCTCAGTCAATCGGCACTTTCCGCCTCGATAAAAGAGAGAATGGAGAGTCGCCTGCCGACCATAAACGCCCTGAAAAAAAGCGGCATTGTCGGGGAAAATAACCGGGGTTTTCTTGAATTTCGCGGCCCCCAAAAAGATGCGGCCACGGTCGAGGCAGAGAACAAGGACCGCGCTACGGTGTACAAGGCCATCGCCAAGAAACAGGGCGTCACAGTAGAACTGGTGGGACAGAGGCGCGCAGAAAAGATCAGGGCCATCAGCAAACCGGGACTTTGGCTGCAGAAAGCAGATAACAGCTGGTATAAAAAGTAGGGATGCACGAGGCCGCCAGGGACAAACTCTTTGCCGTTGACAGGGTGGAAGAAGACTTCGACTTCAACCACAGGGTGGCGGAGGTCTTCGACGATATGCTCGACCGCTCGGTTCCCTGTTACCGGCAGGTGATCCAGGCATCCGCAGAACTGCTCGGCAGATTTGTCAAACCGGGAGATGTGGTCTACGATCTCGGCTGTTCGACCGGAACCAGTCTGCTCGAATACGCGCGACTGCTGCAAGATCGGCAGCTTCAGTTTATCGGGGTCGACAACTCAGCCGCCATGCTGGAAAAGGCCCAGCTCAAGGCCGAACTGCATGGCAAAGGTGAGACGATCTCTTTTCTGCTCGAAGATATCACACATTTTAACCAGCCGGGGGCTGGCGCCATCATCCTGCATTACACCCTTCAATTTATCCGTCCTCTTCTCAGAGAGGCCTTTATACAAGGCCTCTACCAGAGTCTGCGGCCGGGAGGCCTCCTTCTGGTCAGCGAGAAGGTACTCAGCCACCATGGTCGGATCAACAGGGTCTATATCGACGTTTACCACGATTTTAAACGTTCAAAAGGTTACTCCGAGCTGGAAATTGCCAAGAAAAGAGAGGCCCTGGAAAATATTCTCATCCCCTTTTCCATAGAGGAAAACAGGGATTTGCTGAAAAGATGCGGTTTCACATCTGTCGAGACCTATTTCCAGTGGTTTAATTTTGCCTCCTTTGCGGCACTTAAATCTGAATAAATCGGCCTGTTTTTCCAGCAGACCGTTCGAGCAATGGACTATTTACATATTCTCTCATCCAGTGCAGACAAAGAGACTGTCATCAGCGAGCATAACAGGCTTCAGGCATGGGTTGATCAAGAGAAAAAGGGCTTTCTTCGTTACAGGATCCCCTTTCAAAGACTGCGTCAATACAAGGCAAAACATGTCGATTTCACAGACGATATCGTAACAATCGGCGATACAGCAGAAGTCGCTGCCGAAGAGCGCAGGCAGATATGCGAGCAGCTCAAACAGTTTATGCCATGGCGCAAGGGGCCCTTTTCCGTGTTTGGCATCGATATCGATGCCGAATGGCGAAGCGAACGAAAATGGCAACGGGTGACCCGGGTATTGCCGGATCTAGCAGGAAAGGTCATTGCTGATATTGGCTGTAATAACGGCTATTATATGTTCCGTATGGCAGGCAGCAGGCCCAAATTTGTTCTTGGTTTTGAGCCGTCCGTACAGCATTACTATACCTTCAAGGCATTGAATGCGATGGCCCAGTGTTCATCTCTTGCCATAGATCTTCTTGGGGTTGAACACCTCCCTCTTTTCGGCGAATCCTTTGATGTTGTCTTCCTTATGGGTGTCATCTACCACCGCCCCTCGCCGATCGACACCCTGCGCGCTATTCTCAAGGCCCTCAAACCCGGAGGGACCCTGATCCTTGAGACTCAAGGGATCCCGGGAGACGAACCCTACGCACTCTTTCCCAACGGAACCTACGCCAAGGCTCCGGGAAACTACTTTATCCCCACAAAGACCTGTCTCGTAAACTGGCTGAAAAAAGCCGGATTCATCAATATCGATCTTTTTTTCAGCCACCCCATGTCAGAGGCCGAACAACGGCGTACCGAATGGATGACCTTCGAGTCGTTTGCAGACTATATCGATCAAAACAACAAGAGCCTGACCGTCGAAGGCTATCCGGCACCACAGAGATTTTTTTGCAAGGCCGAAAAAAAGCTCTGAGACTGTGCCCGCCAAAACATGCTATTGCCTTTCCCGGGAACTGTGGTTACATTGGCCCAAAGCTCATTATTTTCATTTTCTACAAAAGGATACAGCATGGATCTCAGCAAATATACCTTGTACAGCAGCGGCCTCAAGGGGGCCGAAACCGCTTTTGGAGAAGAGGCAGAAAAGGCAGGCATTACAGAGGTCGTCTACTCGTTTGAAGGCCATAAACTGTCCAGGGACAAGAATGTCGTTATCCTCGACAAGGAGCAGCTTGAAAGGGGTGATATCAGTATGGAACTGGCCTCACGCATGCTGCATCGAACCTACTATGAAACCGACAAGATCCGCAAGGTCCTGCAAACCATCTTCCATATGATCAACAGCGGCCATCAGGTGTTTGTTGTTGGCGCAATAAAAGAGGATGGCTCGGTGAAAGGCGGTACAGGCTGGGCGGTCGAGCTTGCCAAGATGTTCAACCGTCCTCTGCATGTCTTTGACCAGCCCCAAAAGCATTGGTTTACCTGGAAAAATGGCAGCTGGCAGGAGGATGCCCCCCGCATTGAATATGAGACCTTTGTTGGCAGTGGTACCCGTTATCTGAGTGAGGCAGGGCGAGAGGCGATTGCGCAGCTGTTCCGGGATTCCTTTCAGCAGTAGCTTGCCATCGGCCAACCTGTCTGCCAATGTTCAGGTATGCATATCAACGGTTAAGACCGTATTTGTTGTGCACTCGGCCTGACCGGGGCTCCAGGCCGGCGAAGAGGGTGGTATGTAACTGCGGATAGACCAATAGAAAAGCTGCACCGAATACGGCCGGGCATATCTTCAGTCGGCTGTTCTTTGTAAAAGAGGAGGTATTCTATGACAAAAAAAATGTTAAGAATTGGGCTTGCAAGCCTGTTTGCCGTACAGGTTTTCTTTAACGGCGGTATGACAACATCGCTTATGACCTCTGCCTTTGCACAGGGGAACAACAAAGAAACGACCCAGGTATCAAAGATAAAAGGAAAGATAACCAATATTTCCCAAAGGGCAAAAACCATTGCCCTCTCGAACAAGAAAACCAACTTCTTCTTGGTTAAATTCAACGAGCAGACCAAACTCAAAGGAGCAAAATCTTCTAAAGATTTCAAGCCGGGAGAGGCCGTTTTGGTCGAATACAAGACCCAGGGTGAGGAGCATCTGGCCGTTTCCATAGAAAAGGCAATGGCCAAAGTTCCCAAAGGGGCAAGTGTCATAAAAACAGATGAACTGGCAAAGCTCCTCGAACAAGGCGAGAATCTGGTCGTCATTGACGCCCGGCCTCCGGCAAAATACGCAGAGGCCCATATTCCATCCTCAATTTCGATTCCGTATTCAAAACTTGCGAAAATGGGGGACAAGGGGGCAGAACTTTTAGATAAATATAAGAACAAACAACTGGTCTTTTACTGCGGAGGCCCCACCTGAACGATGAGTCCAAAATCCGCCGGTCTGGCGGCTCAATGGGGTCATAAGAATCCACGGGTGTATATAGACGGTCTGCCCACCTGGAAAAAAGCTGGCAAACCTGCTGTCCCCTCTGTCAAGTATATCGAAAGAGGCAATATCGTTATCGTTGACCTGCGCGAGGTCGGCAAGGTAGAACAGGGACACATTCCACGCGCCTTTTCCATTCCGATGGCGAAACTCGAAGATGCCGAAGATGCCTTTCCCCAGGGACGCGGTGCTCCGATCTATCTCTATTCCGACAATGCCGCTGATTTGGCTGCTGCCCAAAAGATGATTAAAGAGTGGGGCTATAAAAATGTCAACGCCTACCACGGAGCCCTCAAGGCCTGGCAGGCTGCCGACAAAAAGCTCCAGACAGGACCAGCACTCACAGCAACCGACGAAAATCCAATAAACTGGGAAAAACAGCTCAACGAGGGTGAACTCAGCATAAAGGATTTTACCGAATCTCTGAAATCAGATCTGATCTATGTCGTTGACGCCCGAACACCCGAAGAATATGCCTCTGGACACTTCCCGGGCTCTATATCGATCCCGCTCGAGGATATGAAGGCTCGAATAAAAGAGATTCCGAAAAGTAAATTCGTCGTTGTCCACTGCAAAACCGGCGGCAGGGGTGAAATAGGCTACCGTATCCTCAAAGAGGCTGGATATGCGGTAAAATTTCTCAACGCAGAGTGTGAATGCGAACTCTCGGGAGAGTATGAAATCTGGTAGCTGAGACAACACATTGAGGGAACTCAGACTGTCTTGCGAAAAAGACGGTCAGGTTCCCTTACCACTTACGGATATTTCGACTCTTCATCCCAAAAGTGACAGATAAAAGAGTAACCGGCGGCCTGTTTCGTACAGTCGACCTTGGTATTGTCGTAACGATTTTTTCCCATATTACGAAATCTCACACTTCTTTAGCAATTTGTTTACATTTCCCATCTATTGCTTGACGGGATGCCTAAACCTTCATATTATCTTTACTCTAGAAACTCGTTGAGGCCTTGTTTTCAGGGCACTGAAAACCTCTTTCCTCGCTCACTGGCCAGTTATAACAATGGCTTTGCTACTCGTTATTGCACTCGGCGAGGCATGCACAGCCCAATGTGAACATCCTGCTAGGGCGTGAAAAGGCTGGAACTATTTGAAAATGATTTTTTCTGGAGATTTCGTGATATTTCATATTATGAAGGGGTACAATCTTACCCGAAAAGGAGCCCAAAATGCTTGAGTTAATTACCCGAAAAGGAGCCCAAAATGCTTGAGTTAAACAAAGGCGGCGATATCCTCTCTGGAGTTGGAGGCGTACAGGATATAGAGCAAGCCCGCAAGATACTGGACAAGGCGCTGGATACCGAAAACAAGAAAAAACTGAAAGGTATTAGCACAGAAGACGCTCTGATAAAGATTGCCAATGCCGTCATCATGTGCAGCCCCGATGCGGTCTTCGTCAATACCGGCTCCCCGGAAGATGTGCAATGGATCCGGGAATACTCGCTGCGGCAGGGAGAAGAGAAAAAACTGGCCAAGGATGGGCACACCATCCATTTTGATCTTCCCCAGGACCAGGCCCGGCTGGTCAAGCAGACCTTTTATATTGTCAACGAGGGGGAGCGGATGAGCTCGCTGGCAAAAACAATCCCCCGTGCTGAGGCCACCGACTATATCAAAGAGTTTTTACCGGGCATAATGAAAGGCAAGACCTTGATGGTGGGCTTCTACAGCCGGGGCCCGGTTGGCGCAGAGGCGGCACTGCCGGCAATTGAGATATCCTCATCCGGTTATGTCTTTCACTCGGCAGAGCTTCTCTACAGGAACTGCTATGCGGATTTTGACAGCGAGGTACGCCGGGCGGGGCTGTTTTTCACCAACCTGCATTCCGAAGGGCCGAATCGGCCGGAAGACGTTCCCAATGCCCGTATTTTTATGGACCGCAGCTGGTTTACCACCTACTCGACCTTCTGTACCTACGCCGGCAACACCCTGTTGCTGAAAAAGGGAAATCATCGCTTCAGCGTCGATTACGCCACCTACTATAAACTCGAAGAACAGCTCTCTGAGCATATGTTCATTACCGGGATGACCGGACCAGGCGGACGCAAGACCTTTTTTGCCGGGGCAGCTCCATCGGGTTGCGGTAAGACGACCACCGCTATGGTCGGCTCTGATTTTATTGGCGATGACCTGGCACAGTTCTGGATCGACAGCGGCGGCGTTCTGCGGGCTGTTAATCCGGAAAAAGGTATCTTTGGCATCGTTGAGGATGTCAACAGAGAAGGTGACCCCTACCTTATGGATTGTCTGCGCGGCGACGGGACCGAGGTTATCTGGTCCAATGTCCTCGTCAAAGACGGTATTCCCTACTGGGTCGGCAACGGCGAAGAGGCACCGGAGAGTGGTGTCAACTTTCAGGGCGAATGGACGAAAGGCAAGACCGATGCCGAAGGAAAGCCTGTGCCAATGTCGCATAAAAACTCCCGTTGTACACTCCTCGCCTCGGCCATTGCCAACCACGCGACCGAGCTTGCCGAGAGCTCGGAGGGGGTTCCGGTCAAGGTCATCACCTACTCAGGACGTGATGCAGACACCATGCCGCCGGTCTGGGTCGCCAAAAACGCCGACGCCGGTGTGGTTATCGGGGCCTCGATTGTCTCAAAGGCCACCGCCACCGAAGTCGGCGCCACCGGTGTCAACCGCCAACCCTGGGCGAACGCCCCCTTCATTCCGGGAGCCCTTGCCGATTATATGAAGGCCCAGTTCACCTTCTTTAATTCAGAGAAGTTCTCGGATGCCACACGGCCGATTATGGCCGGGCTCAACTACTTCCTAACTCATGAAAACAGGGGCGGAGATGGCAGCGGCCTGCTCGGCGAGAAAAAGGATGTCAAGGTCTGGCTCGGCTGGCTGGAACTCTTTGCCCACGGTGACGTCGAGGCGATCACCACACCAATCGGGCTGTTGCCCAAATACGACGATCTGCGGACCCTCTTCGCGGGTATCGGAAAGGAGTATCCGAAGGCCCTTTACGATATGCAGTTTGCCATCTATGTCGATAAGATCATCGCCAGAATAGATCTGCAACGTGAGGCCTACAGCAAGGAGGCCGATATTCCGGAGACCCTGTTTGCAGTCTACACAAAACAGAAAGAAGAGCTGCTTGAGCTCAAGAAAGAGCATGGTTCGATCGTGGCTATCGACCTGCTCGCCTAGTTTTCTTCATAGCTCCCCCACGCCGTTTGTCGGCTGGGGGAGTTCTTTTACCTTTGTCTCCAATTGCTCTTTTCCTTTCAGAGATATTCAGAGGTGCTATGTTCCTTGCGTCTTTCCCTCCGCCTGCCGGCAACCGTCACAGCGGAGAAAAAGGCGTCGATTCTCATTGCAAACAGAGGCTCCAGAAGGTATTTTTAAAGTTTATTTGCAGGTCATACGAGATTCTGGTGAAGAGAGAAAAAGCTCTCGATACCCCCACGATAACCGAACAGCAGGAGAATGTTTATGTCCAGTCAGGACCAGCAACCTCCCTGGGGAAAAAAGAACAAACCCCAGAGGCCCGAAGATATTGTTGCGCAACTGATCAACAAACTGCAGGATTTCTTTTCCGATAATAAAGGCTCGGGGTCATCCGACAACGCACCTCCGAAACCGTCTCGACCGGCATCGCCCTTTTCTTCGGTCGGGAAAATTCTTGTTATCGCACTTGTGTTACTCATCATTAAAGGGGTCTTTTCTTCATTTTTCAAGATTGAGCCGAGCGAAGTGGGGGTCATTCTACGACTTGGTGAGTATTCGAGAACCACCCCGCCGGGTTTGCATCTCAAGATCCCCTACGTCGACAAGCTCTATAAGGTCGATGTGGAAAACATCAGGAAGGAGGAGTTTGGCTTCCGCAGCCGTACCCCCGGCCAGCAGATGACCTTTGACCGCAGAGGTTACGATATGGAGTCCCTGATGCTGACCGCCGACAAAAACGTTATCAACGTGGCCTGGATTGTTCAGTACCGTGTGGCAGATCCCTACTCCTACCTTTTCAAGGTTGCCAACGTACGACAGGCCATTCGCGATATGTCGGAAAGCGTGACCAGGAGAATTGTCGGCAATATGGACTTTGACTACGTCCTGAGCAACCGGGATCTCCTTGCCGCCTCGGTCAAAAACGAGCTTCAGGAACAGCTTGACGGTCTCTTTCCGAAAGGCAGGCCAGGGGTATCGATCGGTACCGTCCAGTTTCAGGACATCAACCCGCCAGACCCGGTAAAACCGGCCTTCAACGAGGTGAACGAGGCAGACCAGGATATGAAACGCCTGGTAAACGAGGCCCAGGAGACCTATAACAGGGTTATTCCCAAGGCCTATGGAGATGCCAAAAAGATCGTTGAACAGGCTTACGGCTACAAGGCACAGCGTATCAACGATGCCAAGGGAGAGAGCCAACGTTTCCTCGATATCCTTGAGGAATACAGAAATGCCCCGCAGGTCACCCGGCAGCGTATGTATATCGAGACGATGAAAAAGATTCTGCCCAATGTTGAGTCCGTCTACGTCATCGACAAGGACCAGCAGTCTCCTATCCCTCTGATGAACATCACCTCCGCTGCAGGGCTGAGCAACGAAAAGCTTGCAGGGCGTACCTCTTCGAACAAAACATCTGCCCACAGCAATTGATAGGCAAAAAAATGGACAGCAGGCAGTTCCGACAGCTTTAAAAAGGAAAAAGATATGAAACAGGCAGCACAATTCTTTCTCGTCGGCCTCGTTGTTTTGGCCATTCTGATCGTTATCGACGGCTTCTTTATTCTCGAGGAAGGCAAGCAGGTGGTCATCACCCAGTTTGGTGCACCGGTCGGAGATCCGGTCACCGAGGCCGGCCTTCATTTCAAGATGCCCTTCATCCAAAAGACCGAGGTTTTCGAGAAAAAGATCCTGATCTGGGATGGTGACCCAAACCAGATTCCGACCAACGACAAGACCTATGTGTATCTCGATGTAACCGCACGTTGGCGCATCTCAAACGCGCTGAAATTCCTTCAGGCGGTCAACAACCAGGCCCGGGCAAAATCCCTGCTCAGTGATATCATCGACGGTACAGTGCGGGATATGGTCAACAAGAATGATCTCATCGAGATTATCAGAAGCAGCGACTGGTCGACGGAGACCATGTCCAGTTCGACAGCAGCCGCCAGCATTGGCAAAAAGCCAAAAAACGGCAGGGACAGGATCTCCGAACAAATCCTTGAAATAGCCTCCAAGGTAACCCCCCAATACGGGATTGAGCTGATCGATGTGATGATGAAACGGGTCAACTACATTGAGTCTGTGCGGCTCAAGGTCTACGATAGAATGATCTCAGAAAGAAAGAGGATAGCCGCCGAAAAACGTTCTATGGGAGAGGGGGAAAAGGCACAGATCCTCGGAACGGTTGACCGGAAATTAAAAGAGATTATCTCCACGGCCAACAAGGAGGCGGTAATGATTCGCGGGAAGGCGGATGCCGAGGCCACCAAGATTTATGGAGAGGCCTATTCCCAGGATCCCGCCTTCTATGCCTTCCAGAAGACCCTTGAGAGCTACTACAAAATTATAGGTGATAACAGTTCTCTGATATTGTCTTCAGACTCCGAACTGTACAGATATCTGAAGTCGATCAATATCGAATAGTGAATGTTCTGCACCTCCTCTTCTGCAACTCGCGCACAAGGCGTTTCCGGTATATTGATACGCCTTGTGCGTTGCTTTACACAATTTGACGTGCATACAAAGTGCTTAGCGAGCCGTTACCAAAGGTTTTAGCCAGGATCTATATCAGCAGTCCGGGTCAGGAGTCTCTGTCCAGCCCCTCACTGGTCCCTGGATATGCCGGATTATCTTCACCCTGAAAGGGTCTTCTGCCCTTGGCCTCCAGCAGTTCTCTGAAGGCCTCAAGCTGCTCTTCCGTCTCCAGCGCATCAACCTCCAGCTGCTCAAAACGACAGTTGCAGCTGTTCAAGGTCCCCTCACACCAGGGGCAGATCTCAACCAGACAGCCGAACTGGTGAACCTCCCCTTCAGCCACCCCGCACACCTGGCAGAAGACGCTGTCGACAGGATCTTCTGCAGAAAAAACCGTAAGTTTTTCCACCTCCGGACAGGCCTTTGCAAAATCATCCCCGTTGGAATACCCGAAAAAGGAGAGCAGTTCATCGGGCACCTCAGCCCGGTACTGGCAGACATAATAGACCTCGCTCCCGGAGAGTACATACAGATAGGCAGAGCTGGAGGCCGCCAGGACAAAGAGATAGACGCCACGGCGTCTGGCAAGAAGGGAGATCTTGCACACCGGCTCTTCTTCGGCCTCGGGAAGAGAGCTGTAGTAGTTGTGGAGCAGACGCAGGGCCAGGATATTCTGCCGATAGTTGTCGACGACAGCCAGAGCCGTCTGCCTGTCGTCCTGGGCAACCGCATAGTCGAGATAGGTGACAGTCTCCTCGTAGATCTCTTTTCTCTGTTTCACAATAGCTCCTCTGATACCGCAAATTCCACCAGCAAAGGTTCGACCAGCGCCAGGCTTGTACGACGGGCCCGCGGCCCGCTACTTGGCAAGACTCTTACCCACTGCAAAGTTTACAACCAGCGGCACGACCAGTTCAAGGGCCCCTTCCATTGCCCTTTTAATGACCACCTGTGCTCTTGCAAGCTCTTTTTCCGGCAGCTCAAAAACCAGCTCGTCATGAATCTGCAAGAGCATCCTGGCCTGCAGCCCTTCTGCCTGTATTGCCTGGTCGGCACGAATCATCGCCAGCTTTATAATATCGGCGGCCGTCCCCTGAATCGGTGTATTGATAGCCATACGCTCGGCAAACTCGCGCTGGTTTCTGTTTTTTGCCCGTATATCAGAGAGCGTCCGGCGTCTGCCAAGCAGGGTGGTAACATAGCTGTTCTCACGGGCGGACTCAACAATATCCACCATAAACTGCTGCACCCCCCGGTAGAGATGAAAGTAGGTATCTATAAAGCGCTGGGCCTCTTTTCTGGCCAGCCCCAGCTGTGTGGAGAGGCCATAACTGCTCATGCCATAGACTATGCCGAAGTTGATGGACTTGGCTATCCGCCGCATCTCGGCGTTGACAAGTAACGGAGAGACATTGAAAATCTCTGTGGCCGTCCGTCTGTGGATATCATCACCGGAGACAAAGGCATCAACGAGGGCCGGATCTTTTGAATAGTGGGCGAGGACCCGTAGATCGATCTGTGAATAATCGGCAGACAAAAAGACCATCCCCTCGTCTGGGACAAAGGCGTCGCGTATACGCCCCCCGTCTTCGCTGCGAATCGGGATATTTTGCAGATTAGGATCGCTCGAAGAGAGCCGGCCTGTCGCGGTCACTGCCTGATTAAAGGAGGTATGCACCCTGCCGCTGACCGGGTCCTGCAGATCTTTCAGCTTTACGACGTAGGTGGAGAGAAGCTTTGCCAGGGTCCGGTAGTTGAGAACCAGACGCGGCAGTTCATGCCGGCCTGCGAGTTTTTCCAGCACCTTGACATCGGTCGAGTAACCGGTTTTGGTTTTTCGTCCGTGGGGCAGCCCCTGCTCTTCGAAGAGAACGGTACCGAGCTGGCGGGGTGAGTTGATATTGAATTCATGTCCGGCAGCGGCAAAAATATCCGCTTGCAGATCCTGCAACTTTTTACTGAATTCCACCTCAAGATCGTCGAGGATCTTCGGGTCGATACGGATCCCGGTGATCTCCATTTCGGCAAGCAGCGCAAGTACCGGCATCTCGACATCCCAGAAGAGAGAGGCAAGCCCAAGCTCTTCGAGCAGCGGGGAAAAGGCCTCCCAGAGAACCAGCGTGCCATAGACATCCTCACAGCTATAGTCCGCAGCCTTGTCCAGAGGCACATAGGCAAAGCTCTCTTCCCTTGCGTCTCCGCCTGTAACCTCGGAAAAAGGGGTCAAACGCAGGCCCCTTTGTCGGCAGAGGTCATCGAGTTTTAACGATCTGCCGCCACTCTCGGTGAGATAGGCGGCAAGAAGGGTGTCCGCCAGCGGGCCCTTGAGCGCAATACCGGCATCTTCTTTAAAGACGGTATAGTCGTATTTTAGATTATGGCCGATCTTCAACAGGTCTTCCGACTGCAGGTAGGGCCTTAAGGCCTCCAGAACAACGGCCTTATCAAGCTGACCGGCCACGAGGTTTCCCTGAGCGTCAAGATGGCCCAGAGGGATATAATAGGCCCGCTGCAGGGAGGTACACAGCGACAGACCGACAAGCCTTGCCTGTCTGGCATCAAGAGAGGTTGTCTCGGTGTCGATGACCATCAGTTCGGCGGTTTCAAGCTCTGCAAGCACGGCCTGAAACTGTTCGTTACTGCATACCAGCTCAAAGAGCCCTGTATCTATCTTTTTCGAGGTATCCACATCGGCCAGAAGCGACGAGAATTCGAGTTCTTTATACAGCTCTGCCAGAAGATCACCGTTGGCATCGCCAACGGCAAAGGCCTCTACGGATGCCGGGACATCGACGTCTACCTTCAGGTCAATAAGCTGTCTTGAGAGATAGGCCTGCTCCCGGTTGGCAACGATCTTTTCCTTGAGCTTCGAGGCCTTCATCGTCTCCAGCCCAGCATACAGACCATCAAGACTGCCGTAGCTGCCAATAAGCTTTCCAGCGGTCTTCGGCCCCACTCCAGGGACCCCTGGAACGTTATCAGAGGCATCACCAACAAGGGCAAAAAAATCAAGGAGCTGTTCGCTTGACACCCCATATTTTCTGCGGATTCCATCCGTATCAAGCAGGAGATCCTTCATCGGATCATAGACGACGGTGTATGCTCCGACCAGCTGCAGCAGATCCTTGTCTCCGGTAACCAGGATAACCTTCTGCTTTTTCCCGGCAAAACGATGGACGACAGAGGCCAGGATATCATCGGCCTCCACCCCTTGTTTTTCGAGCATAAGGAGAGAAGAGGCCGCCACAAAACGCTTTATATAGGGGATCTGCTCACGCAGATCATCCGGCATTGGCGGCCTGTTTGCCTTGTAGTCCCGGTATATTTGGTGTCGAAAGACCGGGCCTTTGCTGTCAAAGGCTATCGCAAGGTGGCGGGGTGATTTCTCCTTGATCAGCTTATGGACCATCTTGACAAAACCAAATACCGCATTGGTCGCCACCCCCTTGCTGTTTGTAAGAGGTTGAATGGCATGATATGACCGGTAGATATAGGCGCTACCATCGATAAGATAAATTGCGTCGCTCACAAAAAGCCTCCCGGGGAGAGAAGACAAACCAAACACAGCCCAGCACTGTACAGATAGCGCACCAGACCAAGAAAAAATCCCCAGCACAAGAAAAAAATGGCCGGGGATTTGCAGAGTATGAGATCAAGATCCTGCACTGCAGGATCCCAGATAAACCTTAGACCGTGACACGAACCCAGGATGCCTGCGGGCCCTTATCACCGAGACTTTCTCCAAAGGCGACACTATCGCCTTCTGAAAGCCGGTCGATGGTGATATTTTTCAAGGCGTTTTCATGGAAATAGATATCCCGTTTATCAGCGGATGTAATAAAGCCGTAGGATTCATGGGGAGAAACCTTACGGACAACACCAATACCGTCTGAGGACTCCAGGGATTGAGCCTGCTTTTGATTTTTACGCTTCTTTCTTTGGATCTCTTTGAGCTGCAGACTCAGAACATCAAAAGACTCGGTGAGAGCAGCACGCACCTTCTCAGAACTGCGACTGACCACCACCGTATCGTTTGGTACCGTTGCCACAATCTTTACCTCGTAGCCGCCCTGCTTGTGGTGAGCCGTTCCTTCAATGCTCACCCGCAGATGCAACACAAAATTGGGATAATGGCGAATGAGCTTCTTCTGCTCCTCCTCTATCTTCACTTGCCAACTATTGCGTAATTCAAGATTTCTGGCTTCAATCTTCAGTTCCATACACACCCTCCGTTTTGTATTGACCAGGGACAGCGGCGTTTTACAACACCGAACAAGGCCTTGAACAATCCAGTTTTCCTGGCAAGTAACGGGCCGGAAACGGCACTGCAGATAATGTTGATTCTGTCTCTCGGGAGATACGACTCTGCGCATAGAAAACTTCGAAAAACCTGATTATTCAAGATATCCCCGCCTGTAAGGGATCCTACCAGCGGCGCAGAACAGCGCAAACCGGCATAGTTATTGGGTTGTTACAAAGCCCTCGAGAGGAATCTGCTGCACAAACACCTTACAGACTGTCAGCAAACCAGCTATCCCTGAAGACTCCTCCCCTTGAGAAATCAAGAAAAATTATTCAACGGTCAGGGGAGAAAACAGTCCCTCGAAAAGCTCTCTCTTTTATTATATTCTTTCGAACGGTTTTGGCAAGTATTCCCTCAAATTTTATATCAAATTTCTTTAGGATATCAGGATTTTGTATAATCTTCCAAGCTCTTATAGTATTTTCAAAGAAGAGATGGTAGGCTGGAGGAGTATAGAGGCGGGATAGAGATCGATACCGAAAAACAGGTCATACCTGCTCTTGACCTTGATTTTTCATCTTTTTTTGCTATTACCGTTTAAAAACAGACTCTTTTTTGAGAATTCTGCGTAGGCAGGCTGCACGAGAGAAACCATATGGGAAAAGACAAGCTACATGGGGTCATTCTGCTGAATATGGGAGGCCCAGAGACCCAGGAAGAGGTGCATCCCTTTCTGTACAGGCTCTTTTCAGATCGCAGTCTCATCGAGCTCGGACCGGCGTTGTTACAGAAACCGATTGCCCGCTACATTGCCAGAAAACGCGCCCCGAAGTCGAGGAAAACCTATCAGCAGATCGGCGGCGGTTCACCGCTGAAAAAGCTGACCCGCGAGCAGGCATCAGCCCTTGAAACGCAACTCAACGCGGAGAGGAGCCAGCGTTATCTTGTCACAGTCGCAATGCGCTATTGCCCACCTTTCTCCGAAGAAGCCGTACAGCAACTCCTCGCAAAAGAGATCGATTGCCTTACCGTCCTCAGCCTCTACCCTCATTATTCACGGGCAACCGGCGGCTCTTCGATCCTGGAAATGCAAAGGATTCTCAAACAACTTGCACCCGAGATGCCGGTCGTCTACATAAAGGAATGGCCTGACCAGCCAACCTATATCCAGAGCCTTGCCGGCAGGATCCTGGACGGCCTGGAGGCCTTCTCAGGAGAACCCGCCACCGTTGTCTACAGCGCCCACAGTCTGCCGGTATCCTTTGTCAAACGGGGAGACCCGTATGTTGAGCATCTGATGCGTACCATAACCGCTGTCGAACAGATCACCAGAACAGAGGGAAAGCTCTGCTATCAATCACGCAGCGGCCCTGTGCAATGGCTCTCCCCATCAACCTCAGAGATGCTGCAACGTCTTGCAGAAGGTGGTTGCAAGAACGTACTGATGGTTCCGATCAGCTTCGTCTCGGATCATGTGGAAACCCTCTATGAGATAGATATCCTCTACAGACAACAGGCAGAAGCACTTGGTATGCACCTGCGCTCCTCGGCCTCGCTGAATGCAGACCCGCAGTTTATCAAGGCACTCAGAGAGCTGGTCCTGGAGACAAAAAGAGACTGATCTTTCCAGAAGCTTGGGTTACCCCGGATTATTCCTCGGCAAGGTTTCCTCAGAAACCCAGACTAGAATCTGCGCATTCTCACATTGATCAGAATGGCAAGGCCAACCATCGTGGTGACAAGGGAAGAGCCGCCATACGAGACAAGCGGCATCGGCATTCCGACCACCGGCAGCCAGCCGAGGACCATCAGCAGATTGATAACGGCCTGCCAGAAGATCAGGAAAACAACTCCAAAGGCGAGCAGCACCCCAAACCGATCCTTTGCCTCCATCGCCACAACCAGCCCCCATATCAACAGGGAAAAATAGGTTACCAAAAAGACAAGAGAACCTGCAAAACCCCACTCTTCACCCAATACCGAGAAGGCAAAGTCGGTATGCCGTTCGGGCAGAAACAACAGATGGGACTGGGTGCCTTCCATATACCCCCGGCCAAATTGCCCTCCACTGCCGACGGCTATCTTGGACTGCAGTATTTGATGCCCATGCGCATGCAGGTCCTGATCCTGATGAAAAAAGGTCTGCATACGCTGTTTCTGGTAGGGCTGTAGCAGATACTCCCAGGCATACACACAAGACATCAGGCCAATACTGCCGAATACCACATATACCGAGGGTTTCATCTTTACGAAAACGGCCATCGAGATAAAGATGATCATCAGCATAAGCGCTGTGCCAAGATCGGGCTGTAAAAAGATCAGAGCCGCCGGTAGCACGGCAAAGACAAGTGGTAAAGCCATCCACTTCAGAGGATAGCCGTCATGTATCTCAACCCGGGAGAAATAGCTTGCCAAAACTATGACAAGAACCAGCTTTGTCGGCTCCGAGGCCTGAAGCTTGAAAAATTTCAAGTCAATCCAGCGTTGCGCACCACCTGCCGAATCTCCACCGAAAAGGACATACAAAAGCAGGAGCAGAGCCAGACAATAGAGGGGATAACTCAGGAACCGCAGTTGATGGTAGTCGAGGCATACCACAACAATACAGACGAACAGGCACAACAAAAGAAAATACCCCTGCTTCACATAGGCCGGTGTTCCATGGCCGACCGGGGAGGCGCTGTAAAGATTGAGAAAGGACATAGCGCAGACCAGGCATATCAGCACCAGCAACACCAGATCAAAATGGGCAACCAGCTGTCTGTCTATTCGAAACATATCTTCTCAGTCTCCTTGCGATACTGCTTTATTTGCCTGGGACGGCGTAATATGGTTGAGACGGCCGCTAAAATACTGCTGCAGAACGGCCTTTGCCACCGGGCCGGCGGCGGAACCGCCGTGCAGCCCATGCTCGACCAGTACGGTAACCGCAATCTCGGGATTTTCAGCCGGTGCAAAGCAGGTAAACCAGGCATGCTCCCGCCATTTGTAGGGGATATTTTTCTCTTTGAGATGCCTGTATCGTTTGACATCGACAACCTGGGCGGTCCCGGTCTTCCCGGCAATCTCCAGACCATCAATAGCCACCAGCCTTGCGGTTCCTCTCTTGCCCTGGACGACCATTTTCATTCCATGGATTATCGTATCAAAATATCTGTCAACCCCTTCAAAGTCGGACAAAAGCTTCGGCACAAAGCTCTCTACCAGATTGCCGTCAGGATCGACAATCTGTTCGACAAGCTGCGGTTTATAGACCTTTCCATGATTTGCTATGGCTGCGGTCATAAGACAAATCTGTAACGGGGTTACCAGATTGAACCCCTGGCCAATGGCCACGGAGAGGGTATCTCCCTTTTGCCAAGAAGATTTTCGAACCTGTCTTTTCCACTCCTTTGATGGCACAACACCGGCCTTTTCCGAGATCATTTCGATACCGGTTTTTCTGCCAAGTCCGAGTTTTTTTGCCGTTTCGGCAAGCGCATCAACACCGGCCGCCTCACCCACCTTGTAGAAGTAGACATCGCATGACTCGGATATTGCCCTCTCCAGATTTACAGATCCATGCCCGCCCTTTCTCCAGCAACTGTACCGACGACCACCAAAATAATAATAGCCGGGACAATAAAAGGTCGTTTCCTCGTTTATGACGCCACGCATCAAGCCGGTAAGGGCCGTTATCATTTTATAAGTGGAACCGGGTGGATAGGTAAACTGGACGACCTTATTGACCAATGGTTTTCTCGGATTGTCCCGGAGTTTTTTCCATTTTTTCCCAGAGATACCTCCGATAAAGTCCTGCAGATGGATACCCGGGGTAGAGGCCGCGACCAGGACACGACCGGTATCTACCTCCAGGGCAACAACAGCCCCCGCCTTATCCTCTGCTGCCATTGTTTCTTCTGCGACTTTCTGTAAATCAACATCTATGGTTAAACGGATCTCACGACCGGAGAGAGGTTCCTCGCGTCGTAACAGGCGCTGCTCAAAGCCGATGGCGTTAACCTCAGCCTCGCTGTATCCCTTTTCACCGCGGAGATCAGCCTCACGCAAAAACTCCAGACCGGTCTTGCCAACAATATCATTTCGTCCATAGATCTTCGGGTCTCTCTTTTTCAGCTCATCATGTGAGATCAGGCCGATATAGCCGATAATATTTGCGGCAAGATCCTGGTAGTGATACATGCGTATCGGCTGTACTTCGGTACGAATCCCAGGGAACTCGTGCTTATGGTTTTCAAGATATGACAGGGTCTTCCAGTCAATATCCTCCTGGAGAATGATCGGGATATGTCTCTGTACACCACTTGCATTACGAACCTTTTTCCACAAGGTCGAGACATCCTCTTCAAGAACAGGGGCAAGCCGGCTGAGAAGCTCGCCTATATCAAGGGAATCCTCCTGGATAAGGGTCACGTTGAACGAGGGTCTGTTGGTGACAATCTCCCTGCCGAAACGATCGAGAATATGCCCCCGGGGAGCGGCAATCTTCCGGGTTTTTACACGATTATCATCGGAGCGTCTTGCGTATTCTTCTCCATCAACGATCTGCAGCATCCAGAGTCGAAAAACAACCAGGAAAAAAAACAGTACAATGACCACCATAGCCGGAATAAGGCGCTTTTTAAAGAGATCAAGTGCGCCTTCATCCCGATCTTCTATTATTTGCTGGTCATGGTGAAATATCGACATCGATTCAGCAGGCCCGTTTCAAAACAATTTTGCTCTCCGCCGCCGTGGAGACTTGCGCAGATAGACACGTTTCTGCAAGAACATCTGTAACCTTCCACAAACAAGGAACAACGGAACGGCGGCAAGCATCGCGAAAAAAGATTTTTGCAGTATAAGGCTCCAGCCCCACTCCGGGAGAAGATCCGGAGCGGAAAAAGAACAAAAGAAATACAGCCCCATATGGACAAGGAAATAACTCAAGCCCAACAACGGGATCTGATACATCGACTCCTTGATCGGAATTTTATTGGTCAACAATTTTAAACCGGCCAATACGAGCAGATTCATCAACGGATAGATGCCAGGAATGATGCCTGAAACGGCATCAAAGGCCCAGCCGGCAGAAAAGACAAGAAAGACCGCGGGAATCCAGGCAAAGTTATAGGCGACATAGGCGCAGTAAATAAACACAAAATCAGGCTGCCCAAGCCAGGCCGGCAGAGAGTGTACCACACTCGTCTGCAGGACAACGAGCATTAAGGCGAGAAACCAGAAGACAGAAACAATCATCGACGATCTACCTTTCTGTAAAGAGTCCCATAGACTGCATTATGCCCCGACGGTCCGTCAAATCTATAAAAACGAATTCAAGTGTTTGAAAATCCACCTCCGGAACCACCGTTATTTCCTGAAACAGGCCGCGCCTCTTTTTGACCACCGAAGAGACCTTGCCAAGGGGTATCCCCGTCGGGAAAACACCACCAATACCAGCAGTAACAATGGTATCGCCAACCTCTACATCAGCATTTTTCAATACATAATTCAACACAAAGCCCCGTTCGGCAGCCCCTTTGAGGATGCCTCTGATCCTGTTCTTCTGGACCATTGCGTCTATGGCACTGCTCGGGGCATTGGCAAGAAGAACCTTTGAGTAATGCTCGCCCACGTGAATCACCTGGCCGACCGCACCGGCCGGTGCCATCGCGACCATACCCTCAAGCACATCGTCGGAACGGCCACGGTCAACAATAATGGTCTGATACCAGAACACCGGCTCACGCCCGACAACACGAGCCGCCAGCAAAGGAAATTGTGATCTCTTCTTAAAGGCAAGCAACTCCTCGAGATGCCTGTAATTGGCATACCCCTCCCGATACTGAGTAAGCTCGGCGAGATAGGTATCCGCCAGCACACGCAGCCGCTTGGCCTCCTCACGGGCGGCACGCAGATCGAGATATTCATCCTTCAGGGAGCGTAGTCCACCAGCGGCCCTGGCAACAACCCCTTGTACCGGCCCGATGAAATCGAGGGCCAGCTGATGCGGAACCCCGAATTTTCCACCGAGTAAGGAGGCAACCAAAAGAAGCCCGACAAAGGCCAACACGACCAGCAAAAGAATCAGCCGTATCGAAAAAGAAGGGACTTTCTGTTCAACCTTTGCTTTTTTCTTCACAAATCGTAACTACCTGCAGGTTTTAAAAGCATTGCTTTCAGGAGATGTTCGATGTGCCTGTTCTCAAGCAAGCCCACCGAAAAAACACGACCTCTTACGCGAGCCAACGTCTGCGAACAACCGTAATCGTCAAAAAATACCAGTCTATAAGCAGCTATCAGGGGTCATCTATAATACGAGGACACACCAACACACAGAGCGAAACCAGGAAAGATTACGGCTGTGAAAAGGGATATAAACAGCTACCTGATCGAAACGTCGCGCAATATAGCCAGATTATCAAGGGCCTTTCCCGAGCCGATAACAACCGAAGAAAGCGGGTCTTCAGCGACGATAATAGGCATTCCCGTTGCCTCTTTCAGGCATTTATCAAGATTCTTCAGAAGGGCTCCGCCACCGGTAAGCACTATGCCATTATCAACAATATCGGCGGCGAGCTCCGGGGGAGTGAGCTCAAGGGCAACCCGCACTGCTTCAACAATAACATCGACCTGTTCGGCGATGGCAACCTGGATCTCCTTTGCCGTGATCTGCAGGGTCTTGGGAACACCAGTGACAAGATCCCGCCCTTTGATATCCATCGTTTCATATGGTTCTTCAGGAATGACATTACCGATGGTGGTTTTGATCAGCTCAGCCGTTCTTTCACCTATTGCGAGATTATGATTTCTCTTTATGTACTGGAGAATAGCCTCATCCATTTTATCCCCGGCCACCCGGACAGACTTGGCATAGACTATCCCCTTGAGGGAGATGACCGCGACCTCGGTGGTGCCACCGCCGATATCAATGATCATATTGGCGGTAGGTTCAGAAATGGGCAGGCCGGAACCAATTGCTGCCGCCATAGGTTCCTCAATCAGATACACTTCACGCGCCCCCGCCAGCTCGGCGGACTCCTTCACCGCCCGTTTTTCAACCTGGGTTATACCAGAAGGCACAGAGATAATAATCCGTGGATAGACCAGACTCCGTCTGTTGTGGACCTTCTTGATAAAGTAACGCAGCATCGCTTCCGTGACCTCAAAATCTGCAATAACACCATCTTTGATTGGACGGATAGCGGTTATGTTGCCCGGGGTTTTCCCCAGCATCATTTTCGCCTCCTGCCCAACAGCCAGCACCTTGCGCCCATCCTGTCGCACGGCAACCACGGAAGGTTCACGTAATACGATTCCCTTGCCCTTCACATACAGGACACAGTTTGCCGTTCCCAGGTCAATCGCAAGATCACTTGACAACCAGCCAAACAAAAAATTAAATGGTGCATACATGTATATTTCCTTAAATAATTGGGCCGCATTATCGCGGCCTGCAAAGAGCAATCAGCCTTCCGGTGAAAATCTTCCGTTTCCTGACAGTACGTAGCGACATCAGGCGCAGAACAGAGAAGCAGCAACGCCAACTCCAGCCTTTCAGAAGACAGCCAAAAATTTCCTGTCAAGTATATAAAAATACCAAACCTTATTTTTGTTGGCAAGGTATATGCGGCAGCAGAAGACATATTTCGTTTTCTATTGACACAAAAACCAAAGCCTGTTAATGATGGGCACACCTCAATTGAGGGACACAACGGGGTTGTAGCTCAGCTGGGAGAGCGCATGACTGGCAGTCATGAGGTCAGGGGTTCGATCCCCCTCAGCTCCACCATGGAATCATCGGCGTTTGCCTTTCTGGCAGACGCCGTTTTTTTATTTACGCCGCGCCTTGGCCATGGCCCCTTTCACTGAAATGGCATAGGGGTTGTGAATTCTCAAAAACGGGGGCAGACTATTTTCGGCCCGTCGGGCTTCAGCCATGGTTGAATACTCGCCGTAGAACACAAAAATGGTACTCACCTTCGCTATTTTTCGTAATATAAAGAACTGGTCTGCAACCGTCTGGTAGTCCGCCCGGCGCAGCAGCTGCCGGACATTGTCTTCGGCATTCTCAGAGGTCAGGACCATTATCTGCACGGTAAATTTATCATCATTTTCGGTGTACCAGGACGAGCCAGCCAAAACGCCTTTGTTATAGAGCTGTTGAACGAATGCATCGTTGTGTTGATCGGCCGGAATTTCTGCTCCTTCTTTTTGCGAGGGTGTAGTGTTTTCGCTGACTTTTACGGCTTCCAGAATCGTTCTGGACAGATTTTGCGGCCGCCTTTTCGTCTTCGCATTCGGGAACAGCTGAATCAGACCATTTGCTTTGCGAACAATTTTACCGGTCTTTCTCTCGATCAACTGCCCTTCCTGCCCGACTGAAGCCTCTTGCGAGAGCTGTGTTGGTGCAGAGGGCGCTGATTCTTCAACAGATTCGACCGAAGCAGCCTCCGGCGCAATCTCTATTACCGGCTCTTCTACGGCAATACCCGCCTCTCCAGAAGTCTCTTTTTCATCGGCGGCTTCTTGTATTTCAACCTTTTTCTGCCTGTCAATGGCCGCGGTTTCTGGTGCTGCATTTTCCGGGGCTTCTCTGGTGAGAATATCCTGGCCAACAGTCCCCTGAGAGTCTTCTTCCGGAACCTTTTCTTGTCTCTCCTCGTCTTCCTTCGAGAGATCGATACCGATCTTCTCTGTTGCGACAGACTCGGGCAGGGTCTTTATCGCGGCAATATCCACCCGTCGGTGTGTGCTGGAGTCTTCATCCGAGGAACGTTCATCATCGGTCTGCTCGAGAAGATCAGGACTCACAGGGCTCTGCTCTAACGGTATCCCCGAGGGTTTTTGTTTCAGATGTTCCGTCTTGGCTGTTTCTTGAGTATCGGTCTCCTGTCCGTTTCCATCTTCTACGCTCTTCTGCAACGCTTCCTGCCCCTGTTGCACGACAACTATCGAATCATCTGGAAAATCCTGCCCGGAGCTCTCTTCAACAGAGTTTTCCGGTACCGTCTCTTCTCCATGCTGCGCCTGATTGAGGGTATTGTTTTCTCCCTCACCGATCGAAGAAACTGGAGTGTCAGAATCCGGAACTGTTGCCTCCTTCTTCTGATCAACTGTCTGGATCCCGGGTGTTCCTGCCTCTCCCTGAGCGATCGATATCTCCTCATCTTCATCGTTAAGGCCATAGAACAGCGCCAAAAATATCAGCAGAACAACGGCTAAAATCCCCAGCAACACGATCTGGGGGCGATAGAGGCTTCCCCTCAGCCAGGCAATGAAATCGGTTTGCAGAGGCAAGAGCCGTCTGCTGAGAGGTTCGGCTGGGGGCTGCCCTCCTGTTTTCTGGGCAAACTCCGCGACAAGCTGCCGCAGGCGTCGGAAGTTCCCGCCACTGCGCCGAAAAATAAGCTCAATCTCTTTTGGGGAGAAAGCCAGCTCCCTGTCCGTATCGCTGCATTCAGCGGCAAGCGTCAGCAGATATCTCTGCGTCTCAACAAAAGAGAGCGGTTGCATCTCAATATGGATCGTCTCGTTAACCTGCAGATCACATAACGCGAGTCGATCAAAATGGTCGAGCAGGGCCTTTCTCCCGGAAAAAATCAGGTACAGCTGACCGCCATCGGCAGAGATCCGATCGAGCATCTTTCTCACCCTCTCAAGGGTTGCAAGATACATAACCTCAGCCCCGTCAAAAATAAGCAGCAGAGGTTTTACCGTCTTGATTGAAGCTGCGACAACCCCCTCAAGAAGGTCTTCGACGTCCACTTCGTCCTTGTTTTCACTGGCCACAACGCCCAGAACCACAGCAACACGTCTGACCACCTCCTCAAAGGAACAGGAGATATGTGAAAACAGGAGGGAGGTGTAGGTTTCGCTCGCCTCCTTATCAATTCTCGAACAGAACTCGGTCTTTCCGGATCCCTCATCACCCGACAGGATAACAATAGGAATTCCCCGTGAAAAAGCTGCATACATTGACTGTAGAGAGTCGTCTAATCCTGATGTCGTAAAAAACCTGTCTGAAGCCATTTTTCCTGCACAGATACCGTGTTAAAGAGTATACAAACGAGTAATAAAGACAAGTAAAACCACGTAAAAAGAGAAACCTTAAGCTCAAAATTACCAGACCGGCTCCCCGAGACCAGCCACTGATGATACTATAGTCTCCAAAGAAAGAAAAACAGATTCTTTTCTGTCCCTCTTCGGCCTTGCAATATTCCCCGAATTCGGTCACAATCTCCACGAATACCGCAATTGCTCTACCCGATATTTCCTATGCCCCTGTTCCGACTCAATGCAGACATGGATTTTCCTCCACCACATCTGGCCGAAGACTCCGGTCTTCTGGCCATCGGCGGAGACCTGTCCCCGCAGAGGCTCATCAAGGCATACAGTCTGGGAATCTTCCCCTGGTATGCGGAAGACGATCCCCTTCTCTGGTGGTTTACCTCACCGAGACTGGTACTCTTTCCCGAGGAGTTGCACATCCCTCAAAGACTCGGTCGCTACTGGAGGAAATCGTCGGTAAAGATTACCAGCGATCTCGCCTTTCGAGAGGTTATCACCCGCTGCAGAGCAGTGAGAACTGAAAAAAATGAAGAAACCTGGATACACCCCGAGCTTATCCAGGCCTATGAAAGGCTGCACCAGCTCGGCTATGCCCACTCGATAGAATGCTGGCAGGGGGAAGAATTGGTCGCAGGACTGTACGGGGTCGCCCTGGATAAGGTTTTTTTCGGGGAATCAATGTATTCAGGTATCCCCTGCGGCTCCCAGTTCGCCCTTGTGGCTCTGGTCAAATACCTGCAAAAAAAGCGGTTTCAGATTATTGACTGCCAGATGACCACCCACCACCTGCTCCGTTTCGGGGCAAAAGAGATACAGGGCCAAAAATTTCAGCACCTCATCAAAAGACACATACAGACGCTGGCGCCACAGCAGAAATGGACATTGTCAGCAGACAGGAATACGCTTCAGCTCTAACCCGCATTTCTCATCAAACCCAAGGTTGACCATGTTTTCCAAGATAAATCAGTTTTGATTGCTCATTTTCTACTACAAGCTGACCATCTGTT
>PDWJ01001442.1_pt1 | contig 29432 bp, 26 predicted proteins | sample 1430881 | NCBI WGS metagenome assembly PDWJ01 (sample SAMN01162460, study PRJNA174530) | Oral metagenome, whole genome shotgun sequencing project. | biome: Marine environment; feature: Marine mammal; material: Swab sample of the gingival sulcus; isolation source: swab sample of gingival sulcus...
TAATATTCCGGTTATTTATTTAACGGCCTATGCGGATGAAGCAACGCTAGCCAAAGCCAAAATTACTGAACCTTACGGTTACATCATTAAACCATTTAAAGAAATTGATTTACATACATCAATTGAAATGGCTTTATACAAATACTCCAAAGAAAAAGAAGTCTTACAAGAAAGAGATCTACTGTATTCTTTAATTGAGAATAAAGACCAAAACACTGAATTTATTTTTGTAAAATCAAAAAGTAGATTGGTAAAAATAAATACATCTGATATTTATTTTGTAGAAGCATTAAAAGACTACGTAGCTATTAACACTATTGATAGTCGTTATACAATTCATTCTACCATGAAAGATATAGTGAAAAAATTGCCAGAAGATCAATTTATTCGTGTTCACAGATCTTATATCGTTAGAATTGATAAAATTGCCGCAATTGAATATCCAAACTTGCAATTGGAAAACAATAAAAAATCTATTCCAATTGGGGGTTCTTATCGAGATGATTTAATTAAAAAATTAAATTTAATTTAAGCTTACAACGCCACAACTTCTTTGACGTAGTTTAAATTTTGGGTTAATAACCCTTCTATCCCGCCTTTTAATGTTTGCATAGATGACGGACAACCGGCACAAGACCCTTTTAATTCAACCGTTACTACCCCTTCTTTAAAACCAATATAATCGATTGCACCGCCGTCATTTTCAACTGCCGGACGTACGTACTCGTTTAACATACCAATTATTTCTTCATCATGCTCGCTCGGTAAAAAACTAGATTTTACTGTTTCTGATTGGGTTTCACTATCATCATTAGTGTCGCAAACATTTGGTTTTAAATTTGGATTCATGATTAAGATTTCATTTCCGTTCATAATCCAATCTCTAACGAACTCTCTTAGTTCCATGACAATAAAATCCCAATCAACATTATTTGTTTTGGTAATGGTCACAAAATTACCTTGTAAAAATACCGAATCTACAAAAGGGAAATTAAATAAGGCTTCAGCTAAAGGAGAATAACCTTTGGCTTGCTCCATACTATCAAAGACAAAATTTTCATCATTAATTAATAACATTTTGTTTGCTACAAATTTCATTGTAGACGGATTTGGAGTCATTTCTGCATATACTGTAACAGGTACTTTAATATTATCCATATTGTAAATTTTAGTTTGACAAAGTTACATAGGATTTCTGTATTAACTAAAAATGAATTTTTAAAATTGTAAATATTCTTGTAAATTTGTGATAGTGAATCGATTGATTAGCATATTATTTTTGAATATTTCTATTTTCTTTTCTTTTGGGTTTTCAACTCAAGAGTCGGCTTGTCATCATCAAGCTGAATCCAATGTAGAAGAAATCCATAGTTGTTGTCAGCCTAAAGCGAAAACCACTTGTCATAAAAATGAAAATCAGCCCTGTAATGGTGATTGTTGTTTAGTTTCAACACATTTATTTGATTTAAACGATTTTGTTAATTTCAAAACAGTCAATGCGCCATATATTATTTTTGAAACCATTCAAAATTTAGATATTGTAGTACCTGTTTATTCTGAAAGTCTTGTAAATAAAACAACAACAAACTATCAACCTTTCAAATCCTCCTCTGGCAGGCAAATTATACTCTATAAACAATCTTGGATAATTTGATTTTCACTTTCTTGTTTTAAACAATGATTGTTGAATAATTAAATTAAAAATAATGAGAAGTATATTTGTTACGCTTTTCTTTTTACTGTTGTGTTTAAATGGTTTTTCACAAACAGGTGTTGTAAAAGGAAAGGTAATTAAAAAAAATACACAAGGAGAATATGAACCCATACCTGGTGTGATTTTAAAAAGTGTAAAAAACCAGACCTTTTCTAAGACAGACGTAAATGGAAATTTTGAAATTAAGATTAACGATTTCCCTGATACAATTAAAGTATCAAACTTAGGGTTTGAAACTCAATTTGTTTTTGTAACAACGCCGCTAAGCGAATTGGTAATTGAAATGAAACCTGGTAAAATGTTAACAACCGTTACGGTTGTAGGTAAAAATGACGGGAAATTTATGGACCTTTTAAGTGCAAGATATGTAGAAAAAATAGGTCAGAATGAATTAAGAAAAGCGGCTTGTTGTAACTTATCTGAGTCGTTTGAAACCAATGCCTCTGTGGATGTGAATTTAACAGATGCCGTGTCAGGTGCAAAAAAAATTCAAATGTTGGGGTTAGATGGTATTTATACCCAATTGCAATGGGAGAATATTCCATTGGTTAGAGGGTTATCTACCTCTTATGGTTTAAATTTTGTGCCAGGAACCTGGATAGAATCTATTCAAATTACGAAAGGAACGGGTTCTGTGGTGAATGGTTATGAATCTTTGGCTGGCTTAATTAATTTATCTCTTAAAAACCCAACCGTTTCTAAAGATAAGTTTTACATCAACAGCTATGGCAATAGTTTTGGTCGTGGTGAAATTAACCTACATGGTGTTCAAACCTTAAAACCAAATTGGAAGACTATGAATTTTTTAAGTTTATCTAATAATTTTATGTCTGTTGACAGAAATAAAGATGGTTTTTATGACATACCACTTGGATATTCTGGCTCTTTTTTTAGCAGGTGGGTAAACACTGGTGATAATTATGAGGCTAGATTTGGTATAAAAGGAGCTTTTACCAATCAGCATGGCGGACAAATAAATCAGAATGATCAACAACCAAATTATGATGTAAAATTCTATTCCAACTATTTAGAATTATTTTCAAAAAATGGTTTTTTTATTAAAGACAGACGGTTCGCAAGTATAGGTTTAATTACGCAAGCAAAATTCCATTATTTAAAAAACACTTTTGGACCAACGGTTTATGAAGGTACACAACGTAAATTATATTTTAATGGTATTTACAGCGATATTATTGGAAATACAAACCATAATTATAAAACAGGGTTAAGTTTTATTTTAGATGATTACAATCAATCTTATATGGATTCTAGTTTTTTAAAGACTGAAGTTGTACCAGGTGTATTTTTTGAATATACTTTTAACCATGATAAGACCTTTACATTGGTGGCTGGCATTAGAGGAGATTATCATAATCTTTTTGGTCCTTTGGTTGCACCACGTTTACATGCTAAATGGAATATTAATCCAAAGAGTGCTTTGAGATTAAGTGCGGGTAGAGGCCTTAGGGTGCCAAACCCTTATGCCGATTATACCAGTTTAATGGCCAGCAGTCGTGTTTGGTTTGTAGATGCGCAATTAAAGCCAGAAGATGCTTTTAATACAGGTATAACTTTTACTCAAAAATTTTTGGTTAACGATTTAATGTCTTCTTTTTCCGTTGATTATTTTTACACGCATTTCTTCAATCAATTAATTGTAGATAGAGATATTAGTGCAAACGAAATTCATTTGTATAATTCCAACGGAACTTCTTTTTCTCATAGTTTTCAAGCTGAAATAAATATTAAGCCGATTAAACAATTAGAATTACGTTCTGCGTTTAAATATTATAATGTTCAGGCGGAGTTTAATGGTGTTTTACAACAAAAACCTTTTGTACCAAAATTTAGAGCATTGTTGAATGCGGGTTTTACTACCCGAAATAAAAAATGGATGTTTGATTTAACAGGGAACTGGATTGGTCAAAAAAGATTACCATCAACGGAGAGTAACCCAAGTCAACATCAAAGGCCAAATGAAACTGTAGATTTTTGGTTGTTGAATACACAGCTTACCTATAAATATAAAAAATTTAGTGTTTATTTGGGTGGAGAAAATTTATTAAATATTATGCAGGATAGAGCTATTATTTCGGTGGATGATCCATTAGGAAACTATTTTGATGCCACACAAATATGGGCACCAATTAGTGGCTTTAAATTATATGCGGGATTACATTATACAATTGAACAAAAAAATAAATAGATTATGAAAAAGATATTAGGATTATTAATGTTAGGTTTTGTGTTAATCAGTATGACTCAAAACCCAAAAACAAAAACAATAAACATTCAAACTTCAGCCGTATGCGAAATGTGTAAAGATAGGCTAGAAGAAAAATTAAATTATACTAAAGGCGTGGTATATGCTGAACTGAATTTAGAAAACAAGGTGTTGACCGTTAAATACAAAACCAAATTTTTAACGGCCACCCATATTAAACAAATTATTGCGGCTACTGGTTATCATGCTGATGAAGTTCCCCGAAACGAAACAGCGTTTAAAAATTTACCAGATTGTTGTCAGGATGAAACAGCGACTTGTACTAAAAAGTGATTGTAAAAAATGTCAAACAACTTTCGTAAAATTATTCATGTGGATATGGATGCTTTTTATGCATCCGTGGAGCAATTGGATTATCCTGATTTGAAAGGTAAACCGGTTGCGGTTGGAGGAAATGCGGAAAGAGGTGTTGTGGCTGCTGCCAGTTATGAGGCCAGAAAGTTTGGGGTAAAATCGGCTATGTCGTCTGTGTTAGCCAAAAGAAAATGTAAAGATTTAATTTTTGTTAAACCTAGGTTTGAGCGATATAAAGAAATATCTCAGCAAATTAGAAATATATTTTATGATTATACAGATTTGGTTGAACCGTTGGCATTAGATGAAGCTTTTTTAGATGTAACTGTCAATAAAAAAGAAATACCTCTTGCTGGTGATATTGCAAAAGAAATCAGAAAACGAATTTATGAGGAAACGGGTTTAACCGCTTCCGCTGGTATTTCTATTAATAAATTTATGGCTAAAATGGCCACGGAAGTTAATAAGCCTAATGGTCAAAAAACGATTCATCCAAATGAAATTGAGAAGTTTCTGGAACAATTACCCATTCAAAAATTTTTTGGGGTTGGGAAAGTAACGGCTGGCAAAATGAATGCGTGGGGAATCTATAATGGATACGATTTAAAACGTCAATCCCTCCCCTTTTTAACAGCTAAATTTGGTAAATCAGGAGAACATTTTTACAACATTGTTCGTGGTATCCATAATAGTCCGGTTAAACCTAACCGTGAAAGAAAATCAGTAGGAGCCGAAAGAACTTTTTTTGATAATATTACATCTGAAACTTTCATTCTAGAAAAACTTGAAGACATTAGCAAGGAGGTCGAGAATAGATTGAAAGCAATTAAAAAATCCGGGAAAACAATTACCATAAAAATAAAATTTAGTGATTTTACTCAGCGAACCAGAAGTAAAACACTTCATTATTACACGAATAATTTTCGTGATTTGAAGCCGGTTATTGAGGAGTTAGTTTACCAAGAAGAAATTAAAAAATCGGTTCGTTTACTTGGTGTATCGGTTTCAAATTTTGAACAAGTTGATGTTGCCAAGGCCGTCCTTCCGGTTCAGCTGTCTTTTAAATTTAGGTAGATTAATCTTTTCAAAAAATGTTAAAAATTGGTGTTATTATTGCTTATTTCTTTACTTTAGTAGATTACACTAGAATTAACTATGTCAAAGTTTGATAATTTAATAACGCAAATAGAGCTTTTTATCCGAAAGTACTATAAGAATGAAATGCTTAAAGGTGGTATTTTGTTCGTTAGTTTTGCTTTATTTAGTTTTTTATTTATCAATGTGTTAGAGTATTTTGGTCGTTTTAATCAAACGGCAAGGTTTGTCATGTTTTATAGTTTTATTGGGGTTAATTTAATTTTATTGGTCAAGTTTATTTTAATTCCGCTTTTAAAATTAAATAAATTATCAAACCGTTTATCTTTAACGCAAGCTTCTAAAATGATTGGGCATATTTTTCCAAGTATTTCGGATAAATTGCACAACACACTTCAATTAAATGCGCAGTTAACGGCTAACAATCAAAATATTAGCTTAATTCAAGCCAGTATTGAACAGAGGGCATCCAATTTATCGGCAATTCCGTTTGCGACAGGTATAGAATTAAAGGAGAACCGAAAATATTTAAAATTTCTCTGGCCTATCTTGATGATTGTTTTAGCGGTTGGGTTCTTTAAACCAAGTGTCTTAGATAGTAGTAACAGAATTGTAAATTATAATACTGAGTTTATTCCTGCGGCGCCTTTTGAATTTAACTTAATAAGTGAAGAAGCCATAAAAGAAGGTTCTGATTATACTTTAAAAATTAAGTTAACAGGTGATGAAATTCCGCAAGAAGTTGCGGTTAAGTCTAATGTCGGTACTTATAATTTAAAGAAAAAATCAAGTATTGTTTTTGAATATACTTTTTTGAACGTAAAGGAAAACCTTAAATTTACTTGTGAGGCGAATGGTTATTCATCTGAAAAATTTGAAATCGTGACCCTCAAAAAACCAACGTTAGATGACATTAGTTTAACACTGAATTATCCAAAACATACTGGGATGGCTAATGAAACCCTAAATAACATTGGTGATGTTACCATTCCTGAAGGAACCCTAGTGGAATGGAATTTAAAAGGGCATAATATCAAGAACTTGACGGTATTGTTTAAGGATACTTCATTATTTTTAAATCCTGATTTGTCAAATAAATTTAAATTTAATCGGCTATTATATGAGTCTATTAATTATGGGTTAGTATTGTCATCACCAGATATTGAAGCTGCCGACACGTTCAACTATAATATTAATGTTGTTAAGGATGAATACCCAACCATTTCAGTTAATGATGTTGCGGATTCTTTAAATCATTTAAATCATTTAATAGATGGGACTATATCGGATGATTATGGGTTCCGTTCTTTAGTGGTTTCTACTAAAATAATTCGAAAAGATTCTACTCAAAAATCAGTAAAATCTATTGGAGTTTCTAAACAAAGTAGTAAACAGTTTTTCTTTTATCAATTAGATTATGGACAGTTTAATTTAAAGCCTGGAGATAAGTTGGAATACACTTTTACGGTAACAGATAATGACTATATCAACAATTTTAAATCCACGAGTTCGATTAAAAAAATATATGCTGTTCCTACGATTGATTCTTTGGAAAATTTGATTTCTGAAAATAACTCTAAAGTGGAATCGGAAATGGATCAAGCAAAAGATAAGGCTAATGAAATTAAACAAAATATTAAAGATATAAAGAATGATTTAATCAATAAAAAATCACCAGACTGGAAGGATAAACAAAACCTTGAGAACTTATTGGAAATGCAACAAAATTTGCAAAAACAGATTGATGAACTTAAAAATAAATATGAAGAAAATAAACAGAATGAAGATCAATTTCTCGATAATTCGGAAGAGCTAAAGCAAAAGCAAGAAGAACTACAAAAATTGCTTGATGAATTAATGGATGATGAATTAAAAGAGCTTATGGAAGAGCTTCAAAAGTTAATGGATGACATGAATAAAGACAATCTGATTGAAAATTTAGAGCAAATGGAAATGAATCAGGAGGCTTTAGAGGAAGAGTTGGATAGAGCGTTAGAGTTGTTTAAAAACCTTGAACTTGATGAAAAACTTGAAAGTATTCAGGAACAATTGAACGAACTCTCAAAAGAACAAAAAGATTTAGAAAAGTTAACTGAAGATAAAGCTTTATCAGATGAAGAATTAGCCAAAAAACAAGAGGAAATTAATAAGAAGTTTGATGAAATTCAAAAAGACATTGAAGATGCTAAACAAAAGAATGATGAACTAGAGACACCTAGAAATTTAGATTTCAATCAGGATTTAGAAGACCAAATTGAAAATGAATTAAATGAGTCTAAAGAAAATCTGGATAATGGTAAAACCAAGAAGGCAGAAAAAAATCAAGGGAAAGCGGCCGAAATGATGGAACAGATGGCTAATGAGGTAGCAGCAATGCAATCTCAGGCGCAACAAGAACAGGCTTCTGAGGACATGGACGCTTTAAGATTTTTAATGGAAAACTTGATAGAGTTGAGTCATCAGCAAGAAGATTTAATGTTAGAGTACGATCAAACAAAAATTAACGATCCAAAATATTTGACATTAAACAGAACGCAGCTACAAATTGATCAGGCTACGGAAATTGTAAATGATTCATTGATTGCCTTGAGTAAAAGAGTATTTCAGTTAGAGAGTTTTATTAATGATGAATTGTCTGATTTAAATTACAGTTTAGAACAGGCTTTGGTTTATTCTGAAGAACGAAAAACAAACCAATTAATGCAACATCAGCAGTACGCTATTACTTCTTATAATAATTTGGCCTTAATGCTATCTGAGGTATTGGATCAAATGCAGCAGCAACAAAAAAATTCTCAACCTGGTCAAGGATCATGTAACAAGCCAGGAGGACAAGGTTCGGGTCAACCTAAATCCTCTCAAATGACAATGGAGCAAATGAAGCAACAAATGAAAGATCAGATTGCTAAAATGAAAAATGGATCTAAACCGGGCGGAAAAGAAGGAGATAAAGATGGCAAAGGAGGTCAAGGTGGACAAAAACCAGGTGGTCAACAAGGGAATTCAATTCCTGGATTGTCACAAGAAGAAATTGCAAAAATGGCATTTAAACAAGGTCAAATGCGTAAGTCTTTAGAAAAAATGCGTCAGGAATTAAACAAGGATGGTAGTGGCAACGGCAATCAATTAAATGAGTTAATAAAGGATATTGAGCAACTTGAAAATGATTTATTAAATGGTAACTATACAAATGATTTATTAAAGCGTCAGCAGGAAATTTATACCCGTTTATTAGAAAGTGAGAAAGCACTATTGGAACGTGGATATTCTGAAAAAAGAGAATCAAAATCCGGAAAAAATGAAAATGATGGTAACCAAATAGATTTATCTGAGTATAACAAAAAGAAGCAAGCGGAGATTGAACTATTAAAGTCGGTTCCATTAGGTTTGCGAGTATATTATAAAAACCTGATAAATGAATATTTTAATTCAGTAAACCATTAAATGAATGCATAAATTAGTTATTAAATCGGATATAAAAAACATTGCAGAAGTTGAGAAATTAATTGACACAGTTTGTGAAGATTATGGCGTAGCGGAAGACTTGTATGGGAACATTTTGATTGCGGTAACGGAGGGTGTTAATAATGCTATTATTCATGGGAATAAGTCCAATTTAACTAAAGAGGTAAATGTAACCGTTGAAGAGAAAAATAATAAAACGGAAATAGTTTTTGATATTATTGATGAGGGTGATGGTTTCGATTTTGCTAATTTACCAGATCCTACAGCTCCGGAAAATATTGAAAAACCTGATGGAAGAGGGATTTTTTTAATGAGGAACCTTTCTGATAAAGTTGAATTTTTTAATGGAGGTTCAAAAGTTAGTGTTACCTTTGTGTTATAAATGAACACAATAAATTATAATTTAGAAGATGTTAAACTTCCGTTGGCTTTTGAGCTTTCGGATTTTTTTAGTTTATGGATAAAAAAAGTGGTTGAATTTCACCATAAAAAATTGGGTGAGTTGAATTATATTTTTTGTTCGGATGATTATATTTTAGAAATTAATAAACAATATCTTAACCACAATTATTTTACCGACATTATTACATTTAATTATAATGACGGTGATGTGATTTCTGGGGATGTTTTTATTAGTTTAGATACTGTTAGAGATAATGCAAATGAATTTTCTAAGGGTGATTTTTATGAAGAGCTCGATAGAGTTGTAATACACGGTGTTTTACATCTGATTGGTTTTAATGATAAAACGGATGTCGATCAAATTGAAATGACTAAACAAGAAGACTATGCTTTAAGTTTGCGTGATGTTTCACGTGAAACTTTAAAGCGTTAACAAAATAAATGTTTCACGTGAAACCTTAAACAATGTTACAAGATTACGATATTATAGTGGTGGGAGGCGGTCACGCTGGTTGTGAAGCGGCTCATGCGGCGGCCAAAATGGGCTCGTCTACCCTACTTATAACCATGAACCTAAACACAATAGCGCAAATGTCTTGCAACCCAGCAATGGGTGGTGTGGCCAAAGGGCAAATTGTGAGAGAGATTGATGCATTAGGTGGTGGGTCTGGTGTTGTTTCCGATAAAAGCGCCATTCAGTTCCGAATGTTGAATCTTTCAAAGGGTCCAGCAATGTGGTCTCCCAGAACACAAAATGATAGAATGTTGTTTGCTGAAACTTGGCGGCTAAAATTAGAACAAACCCCGAACCTTGATTTTTGGCAAGACATGGCAACTGGGGTTGTGGTAGAAAATGGTAAAATCGTTGGGGTGAAAACAGGAATGGGGTTGGTAGTAAAAGCCAAAGCTGTGGTGTTAACCAACGGAACGTTTTTAAATGGTAAAATTCATTTAGGAGATAAACAGTTTTCTGGAGGTAGAGCGTCCGAAAGTGCTTCTTATGGTATTACTGAATCTTTAGTTGAATTAGGTTTTGAAACTGGTCGAATGAAAACAGGTACACCTCCAAGGGTTGATGGTCGTTCATTGGATTATTCAAAAATGGAAGAACAAGGCGGTGACCCCTACCCTGCTAAATTTTCATATAGTACTGAGTCAAAACCTTTAGAGAAACAAAGACCTTGTTATATAACTTATACAAACCTTGAAACGCACGAATATTTAAAGGAAGGGTTTGATAGGTCACCTATGTATAACGGTGCCATTAAAAGTAAAGGACCAAGATACTGTCCTTCAATTGAAGATAAGATTACGCGGTTCGCGGAAAGAGATCGTCACCAAATTTTTGTGGAGCCAGAAGGATGGAACACTGTTGAAATATATGTGAACGGATTTAGTACCTCTTTACCTGAAGAAGTTCAACTTAAAGCGCTAAGAACAATTCCTGGGTTTGAGAATGCCAAAATGTTTAGGCCAGGTTACGCGATAGAGTATGATTATTTTCCCCCTACCCAACTTCAGCACACCTTAGAAACTAAGTTAGTTGAAAACCTTTATTTTGCTGGACAAATTAACGGAACAACTGGTTATGAAGAAGCGGCTGCTCAAGGTTTAATGGCAGGAATAAATGCACACCTTAAATTGACCAATAAACCAGCATTTATTTTAGGTCGGTCTGAAGCCTATATTGGTGTGTTGATTGATGATTTAATCACCAAAGGAACAAAAGAGCCTTATCGAATGTTTACCTCTAGAGCCGAATTCAGAATTTTATTGCGACAAGATAATGCCGACCTTAGATTAACCCAAAAAGGGTTTGAAATTGGTCTGGTTGATCAGGATCGATTAACAAAAGTTCAAGATAAAATAAAAAAGACTGATGAAATTAAAGAAGTATTAAAAAAGACCTCTGTCGCACCTGATGAAATAAATGCTTTTTTATCAGAAATAAAGTCATCACAAATTAAACAAAAGCAAAAGGCCTATTCTATTTTAAGTCGTCCGCATGTAAACTTATCAGATTTAATAAAGTTTTCTAGGTTACTGAGTGAACGGTTAGAAAAGTATAAGGGTGAGCATCAGGATGCATTAGACCAAGCCGAAATTCAAATTAAATATGATGGCTATATTTCGCGTGAACAGGATAATGCGAATAAATTAACAAGGCTTGAAAATGTGAAAATACCACCAAGTATTGATTATTCAAGTTTTTCTTCTTTGTCAGCAGAGGCGGTGGAAAAATTGACAGAGATTCAACCCACAACTATTGGACAAGCCAGCCGAATAAGTGGTGTATCGCCTTCTGATGTTTCAGTTTTACTTGTGTTTTTAGGACGATAAGATTATGAATGAATTAGTAAATATTGAAAGTTGCCCTGTTTGTGGTGGAAAAAGTTTTGATCCATTTTTGACGTGTAAGGATTATACGGTAAGTCAAAAAAACTTTAACATTGTGACTTGTGAGGCTTGTCAATTTCATTTTACAAACCCTATTCCATCTATTAATGAAATCGGAGAATATTATAAATCTGAATCTTATGTTTCGCACAGTTCAACCAATAAAGGTTTAATAAATAAAATTTATCAAAGGGTTCGTAAATATACCCTTAAGCAAAAAGTGAAATTAGTTGCTGCAGAATCTAAAGGAAAAAATCACTTAGATATTGGGGCGGCTACGGGTCATTTTTTAAATGCCACAAAAAATGCAGGTTTTAATGCCAAGGGTCTTGAACCTGATGCAGATGCTCGAAATTTAGCAAAAGAACTGTTTAATGTTAATATTGCACCAATTGAGGACTTGTATAAATTGGAAGAAAATTCCCAAGATGTTATTACCATGTGGCATGTTTTAGAACATGTTTATCATTTAAGAGACGATATTCATCAAATTAATAAACTTTTAAAAGATGATGGTGTACTTATCGTTGCGGTCCCCAACATGAGTTCTTTTGACGCAAAAAAATATAAAGCCCATTGGGCAGCCTATGATGTGCCTATTCATCTTTATCATTTTCAACCCAAAGATATAAAACATCTTTTTGAACAATATGATATGCGGGTGGATAAAATTTTACCTATGAAGTTTGACGCTTATTATGTTTCAATGTTAAGTGAAAAATATAAAGGTGGAAATATTATTTCTGCCTTTTTTACCGGATGGTTGTCAAATTTAAAAGCAAACAACGAAACATACTCCTCACAAATCTATATTATTAGAAAAAAACCAAAATAAAGCGATTTAAGACGGTTTTACTGTTGTTGTGGAGGTATACCATTAAAACAGAGAGATGTTTGATTAGGTGTGATGTTAAGTTTTGTTGTGCTTGTAGAGTTAAAACATTGAATAACAATTAATTAAGGTTGGTTTCTCGTTTTTACCTCTTGGTCTTATATTTGTAATCAAAAAAACATTTAATTGCTCTGAAATGAAAAATTTTATTTTGATCATATTTTTATCAATTGCTTTTTTATGTCCTGCGCAAATAAATTTCGGTTGGACCGCTGGCTTGAGTTTTTCATTTGGCAACAAAGTAAACCGTATGGGTTTACGTTCTAATATTTATTTGGGATATGAATTTGTACAAGTTAATGGTCAAGTGAATCTATTATATAATTTTCAAACGTTGGCTTTAAAAAATTCAACACCGGAGATTCAGTTTGGTGCTGGTTCACAATTTTGTTTTGGTGAAACGGATACTATACGTAATGCTTTTTTGGGCTTGACAGAAAATAATTTACCGTATTTATATTCCTTTGGATTTACCTATTTACATTATTGGGATAAACAGCAAACCTCTCAAGGCGGAGGAATTTTAAATTTGAATATCCGTGAATTTTCATTTGCTACCCAAAATGATTTATTTGGTTGGGGACAAGGTTGGCGTGATCGTTTTCGTACGGGTACTTTTATGTTTCAATATCGTTACAATTACACTAAAATTGGTTTAAAAGCAGAGTTTTGGACAGGTGATTATACCGGTTGTACCAAAGTTCTAGATGATCGAAATTATCCTGCCCGATATGGTTACAAACTTAACGACAAAGGACAATACACAAAATTTACGGCAGGCTTATTTTCCTTACAGGTTGACCAAATCATTCCAGATGTAAATATTCAACAGGTTGCTCGTGTAAACATTGGTGTCGATTCCGAAAAATTCAGACATGCAATTCAAAATAAGCTTATGCATGATATGCCTTTTTTTCCAGATGCAATCATTAAAAATAAACAACTCCACTACCCTATGGTTGATAAATGTGGCAACCAATATTTGTTTAAAGACAAGCAAACCATAAAGCCGACAACTTTCTATTTTAATGTAGGCTTAAATGAGTTTGTGTTTTATTAAATCTTAATAAACTTTTTGGTAAACCTTTGATTTTTATGGTCTTCTATTGTGAGGGAATAGACCCCTTTTGGAAAGCTAGAAGTATTAATTTGAATTGATTTAGACTGAACATTTTCTTTAGAATAAACAACTTTACCAGTTACATCAAAAATGGTCAACTTTGATAAATCATTTGTGGTTAATTCAACATTTAAAATTGCTTGACATGGGTTTGGAAATAATGATATTTTTTGTCCTTCCAAATCATTAATACCTGAGTTATATGTTTTTAATCTGGCAATATGTTTCATTGGCTCGTTAAGGTTAGTTGTAAAGTCTCCACCAACATAAAGTACGTCATTATAGTAGTCAAAACTTCTGACTGTACCATTAAAATAACTTAAGGTTTGAATTGAGTTTTCAATCAAATTGTAATTAGCTAAATAAGTTGCTGGACTCCAAAAAGTATATTCGTAACCAAAGTTTCCACAAACTTTAAAAGTCTCATTAACATTAGAGTAAAGAATTTTATTTATAAAAACGCTGCCGGATATATAATGATTTATTTGATCGTAAAGCATCAAAGGTTGAAAAGTGTTATTATAATATCGAGTTAATGCAATTGGGTTTATGGAGTCACAACTACCACCAAAATAAAGGCTATTACCTATTACCTCAATTGTTTTTACCGTATCTGGAAGTGCTGTGCCTAACCCAAACCAATTGGGTTGATAATTTTCTTTTACAACTACGTTTTTGGCTAAAATAGTATCTGTAATTACTGAATTATTATAAACAAAAACACTATCAAATTTCCCACCATAAATTCTTCCATAGCCTGAAGGGTGTATATCATTAATTACGCCGTCAACTTCAGCAACTAATTGCCAACCATAGGTGTCATTATAAAACCACAACTCTTGTCTTCCTGGTTTTGAATTGTGGCTAATGGATAACTCAATATCCCCACCCTGAAAGCAACAGTGTCCTACTGCGCCTTCTCGCGTTGGAATATTGTAATAATTCCACTGTTCATTTTCAAACATGGCATATGGGAATGTGTCATTTGCATTTAATATTTCACCACAGGCAAATAAATTATTGGTATATAAAGTAACTAAAACATCATTAATTTTTCCGTTTAAACCATCACCAAAACAAGAAAATTGATCATTAGCAAACTTACCTATTTTTAAACAAGGTATGTCATTGAGGGAGTCGAATTCACCAGTAATAATTAAGTAACCACTATTTGTTGCGTTTATTCCTGTTACAGGACCATTTGTTCCGCCATAAATTGAGTCAAAATAGTTTTGAGCATAAGCGGGCTGGATCCACATTAACTCTTGAAGCGTAAAACCATAGTTTGTAGCCCAATCGGTTACACCGTCCGTTTTAATGTCTTTTACGTAATCGTAATTGTGTTCTAATTTTATGCGCTGAGCCAATTTTTCATTTCCCGACTCTTTCATTAAATAGCCCACCGCACAATGTACACCTCTATGGTCAATAAAATATGGTCTTCTTTCTTTGTGAAACAAATTAATTGGAAAGGTTTTATTGTCGGCATAATTTTGAAGTGAAAAGATTAAATTTTCTCTTGCTATTAGTGCATCTTGAGTGATTGAAGTTGGTGGATATTTTAGAAGGGCATCACAAACTAAATTTAAATGTAAACTTATTCTTTCTTCTTCTGACTGGAAGGAAATTTCTCCTTTTGGACAAACATTTTGATGATATAACCATTCTTTATTTACCTCTTTCATATGATTGAAATAGGAGTTTTTTTCCGAATAATCTAAAGAAAAAAGAGGCTGAAAGACAAAGAAAGATAATAATGTGAGAAATAGGGTTTTCATAGTATAGCTTATTTATGCTAAATATAATAAAAAATCAGATTAGTTAAAAAATTATTATTTAATCTGTACCAACCACAATACTAACAGCATTCCCGCCAAAGCCTACGGCATTTACCATGATGTTATTTAGGTTTTTTGGCGGGTTTTGTATTTTAAAAAATGGGTTTTCAATAAATGTTTGATGTTCAATCATCATTAGCGCCATTTCTAAACTTAAGGCGCCTGACGCTCCTAGAGAATGACCAATTTTCCATTTGTTTGAAGTTAAAGCTGGTGTTTTTTCAAATATGGACTGAATAGCTTTTAATTCTGACTCGTCTCCCTTAATTGTTCCTGGAGCATGCATTACAATGGCATCAATTTTTTCGCCATTCATGCCGTTAAGGGCTTGCTTCATAGACAATTTAAAACATTCGGCTTCTTCACTTATGGAAGCGTTATGTTTCACAATTTCCGTTCCATAACCTATACTTTTTATGCATAGTTGGTTAGATTTTGATTTGGTATTTTCCAAAGCAAAAATGGCCGCACCCTCACCAAGAACCATGGTATTTTTGGTTTTGTTAAAATCCAAAGACCTACAAGGAAAAGGGTCATCATTTAATGGTGAATATATTTTTAAGGCCTCCATTTGGGCTATGGTAAAATCAGTATTAGCTGCTTCTGCGCCTCCAACTATGAATTTATTTGACATACCAGAGTTTAACCAAGCAACGGCGTTTAGAACCGAATGTAATGCAGTAGAGCAAGTAATTGAGTGGCTTATTAATGGGCCGTTTATTTGTAAATCATTGGCCAACCAACTCGAAATATTACCTAAAGTGGTAGTAGGAGAGGTTAACGGGTGAGTTTGTTGGTGTTCTAGATAAGATTTATGGAAGTTCTCAAATAACTCAGTAGCACCTCTAGAGGAACCTATGTTTATGCCTATGGCCTCTGAAGCTTTCCACCCACTTTCGTCAATGGCTTTTCGGCCAGCTGCAAGGGTCATTAATACGGATCTATCTAACCCCTTATATTTGGTGTTTTCATTTTTGATCTGCTGTAAAATACCTTCTTCTTTTGTGGCTAGGTCAGCTTTAAGTTTTGGCGTATTGTTAATTAACGTTTCTGGTCTATTGTATGATGACCACACATCTAATTTATCACTACCTAAAGGTGAAATGGAACTATATGCACTTATATAAATGGGTTCTTTAAGCAAACTAAAAAATTTTAATGAGCTACAAAGATAAGGATTCTAGAAGCAACCAAAAAAGGAAAGCAAAAGAACTTATAGACCAATTTATTTGACTTAAATTTTCTATCTTTGAGCAACAAATCAATTTATGCAGTTTTCAAAGGTTATTGGGCATCAAAAAATAAAATCATTATTGGTTGAAGAGGCTAAAAATGATAGAATTAGCCATGCCCAAATGTTTTTGGGTTCGTCTGGTACAGGCAAACTACCTTTGGCTATTGCTTTTTCCCAATTTTTATTGTGTGAGAACCCAACAAAGAATGATGCTTGTGGATCTTGTTCCTCTTGTACTAAAGTAGAGCACAACGTGCATCCGGATTTACACTTTGTTTTTCCAGTGGTTAATAGCAAGGGGGTGAAAAGTGCTGATGATAAAAGAAAAGAATGGAATACATTTTTAGATCAAAGCCCATATTTTAACCTCACAAATTGGTTGCAATTTACGGATGAAATGGGGAAAAATTCCCAAATTGGGGTAGAGGAGAGTAGACATATTTTGCAAAAATTGTCGCTTAAATCTTATTCAGGTAAGTATAAAATAATGATTGTTTGGTTGCCTGAAAAAATGAATACAGCGGCAGCAAATAAGTTGTTAAAAGTGTTGGAAGAACCACCAGCGCAAACGTTGTTTTTTTTAGTTTGTGATTCAGCTGAATCTATTTTACCAACCATTATCTCTCGAACCCAAACCATTAAAGTACCCCCATTAAAAAATGAAGAAATAGTTGAGTATTTGGTTCAAAAGTTTCAAATTAGCCAAGCCAATGCCGAATCGATCGCCAATTTAGCACAAGGCAGCGTTGTTGAAGCATTAAACATGATAAAAGGCGATAAATCCCAACATGTTTATTTCGATTTATTTGTACAATTAATGAGGTCTGCTTATGCAATTGATGCTTTAAAATTAATGGAAGTAGCTGAAAATTTAGCACAACAGGATAAAGAAAACCAGAAGAACTTTTTGCTGTATGGACTTCACATTTTTAGAGAGAGCTTAATGACCAATTATTTGGGTGAGGAGTCTCAAAATTTGCGTACAGAGGAGAAAGCATTTTTAAAGAAGTTTGCGCGATTTATCAATAACCAAAATATAGGATTACTGTCAAATGAATTTAATGAAGCTTATTATCATCTAGAACGAAACGCCAACCCAAAAATACTCTTCACCGACTTGGTAATTAAATTAACCAAAATGATTAAAAAAGGGGTTTAAATTTATTTTGACTTTTCCGTGGCTTTGATGTCGGCTATTCTAATTATTGTTTTAACAAAATAAGTAATAATAGGGTGGGGAATATCTTCTGTAGAAGTGATTTGTGGACAAAACATTGTAAACATAAAAAAGGGCTTCTGTCTATGTTTAATAATTTCAGGATCAAAATATTGGTTTCTTGCACCAATTTCAAAATCTTCATTTAAAATATCTGAAAACTGTGGTAAAATTGAATACCTTGAGGAACTATACTCCACACCACCTCTATGAATATAAAGTTTCTCGCATTCAGAAGAGTATTTTTCTAAATTTACTTGTGTAAATTGATTGCCAACATTTAAGTTGTCTGAAATGATTTTTTCTCGGTTGATATCGTAACCTTTTGCGCCAAAATGATAATCAATGAGTAACTTAAAAACTTCTCCAGTGCCTAAAACAGGTTTATCGAATGACTCTAACGTTTTAAAAATTGAATTAAAGAAAAACGGTTTTTGGTATGGTCCTGGCGCCAAGAAAAAGCCGTCATATTGATTGTATAAGGTTTCTGGTTCGGTTTCACAAAACTCTGTCTCATTTAACCAATGAAAATCAATGGCTTGGTCTAAAACCTTCTCAACAGATTGAATAGCGCGATTGGTTGCATTGTGAGAATGATATGCAAAATTGTAGCTTCCAATGATTGCTATTCTTAACCGTTCTGTCATAGATGAGTGTTGAAAGTAATAAAAAAAAGGGAGATAATGAAATCTCCCTTTAAATATTTAATCTTTTACTCTCTTTTAAATGAGGTTTTTACAACCCCGTTTTCCAAACAAATGGTGTCTGAGTTGTCGGACTTTATCAAAGGACAATTAAAAATCCCTTTAAATTTCATGTAATTACCAGTTTGATCTGAATCATGAACAAACTCAGTAAATAGAAAGTCAATACCAGAACAATAAAGTGTGGTATCACTGTGCCAAACAACGCCATTTGCATCTGTCCATTTAACTGAAACACCGTTGATGTTTAACGCGTCATTCACATAATATGCAGGCTCGGTGTTGGCATCAAAAAAGTCTTTCCACTCTTCTACAGTTGGGTTACTTGATCCGTCATCAAACCATTGTAGGGTTCTTAAACTAATTTCAACTCCCTCTGTCATTTGTTCGTTTTGAACAAGAGCAGAATAAGCACCTTTTGAGAGTCCAGAGGTATTAATTATTTTTTCGTTGTTGTAAGTACAGGTATCTGTATATTCATAAACACTACCGTTAATGGTGGCTTTACAAGAACATTCTAACTCAGCAGTTTTTAGGGGTGGTGGAACGACTTCATGTTTATTATTACACGAAACTAAAGTTAAAATTGCAGCACCGCCTACTAAGGTAAATAGCTTATTCATATTCAAAATTTTTATAAAAATAGTGTTTTTTTACAAAATATACGAATAAATAAGTCAATAGTTGCACTATGAGGCAATTTTAAAACCATTACTTGGACATAGAGTTAACTCCAAAGATTGAAGCGGCAAATACTTTTCTTTTGATAAGTTTGAGATAACAGCCTCTAATTTTGATTCGTTTTGATAAAGAGATTTACTTACCCCTTTTATGGTAATGGTTCCCAACTTAAAGTTTTTATAAAACACCTCATAATTTATCTCTTCAAGAAGACTCTCTTCTTGACTTTTTGATAACCTTACCTTGGTCCCTAAAGACAATAAGTGGTAAACATAAATCATGTCATGAGAGCTCAACTCATTTACATTAACAATGGTATGAATAGGAACCACACCATCAATATTTGTTGATGATTTAAAATAATTCATAACCCTATGCACTAATTTGTTTAACATGATTATTAAAATTAAATTTGTTTACTGGCTTTGCCGTTGTAAAATTATATTCTACAATTTCTGTTCCATCTCCAAAATTAATTTCGTTAATGTGGGCGGCTTCTAAGTCAAACCCGTCTAAAATCATTTTAGAAAGTAAACGATTAAAGTCACTTTGAGAAATAATTAATTTGGTTTCTCTTTCATGATCTTTAAACACTAAAACACAGGTTAACTCAACCGTTTGGTCTCCTTTTTCATAACTAACGTGTTTAACAATGATATTTTTGTAAATGGATAATAACTTTTTCATACCTATATATTTTAATTACGATACAATAATATATTGGCAGAACGTAATCAATTTACGTGCTAAAAAAGTTTTTGGAATTTCTTATTTTATTAGGCTTTAATCGGTAAATTAGCACACGGAACAAAACATACATTAAAATGAAAAACATTCTAGTAATTGGGGCGGGATTATCGGCCTCATCAATGATTAGATATTTTGTACAAAATGCAGAAAAAGAAAATTGGCAAATTAAAGTAGGTGACAGAGATGGTGAACTGGCAAAGTCAAAAGTAGGGGCGTGTGAGTATGCAGAAGGTTTTGCTTTTAATGCACTTGACCCAAAAGAAAGAGGTCCGTTAATTGAGTGGGCTGATTTAGTGGTGTCAATGCTACCAGCAAGATTTCATATTGAAGTGGCTAAAGATTGTTTAACACACCATACTAATTTAATCACCCCATCTTATATTTCACCAGAAATGAAAGCTTTAAATGAAGAGGCTAAGGCGGCAGGAATCATTATTATGAATGAAATTGGTGTAGACCCTGGTATCGACCATATGAGTGCTAAAAAGATTCTAGATGAAATTGAAGAAAAAGGGGGTAAGATGCACATTTTTGAATCTTTTACAGGTGGGTTAATTGCGCCTGAATCCGATAATAATCCTTGGAATTATAAACTGACATGGAACCCCAGAAATGTGGTGTTAGCAGGACAAGGTGGTGCTGCAAAGTTCATTCAAGAAGGTCAATTTAAATATATTCCATACCACAAATTGTTTAGAAGAACTGAAATCATAAAAATTGATGGGTATGGTGAGTTTGAAGGGTATGCTAATAGAAATTCTTTACAATATCGTGAAATATATGGTTTGCAGGATATTCCCACAATTTACAGAGGAACCTTCAGAAGAAAAGGGTTTTCTAAAGCTTGGAATGTTTTTGTTCAATTAGGCGCAACGGATGACTCCTATATTTTAGAAGGTAGTAAGGACATGACCAAACGTGACTTTATTAACGCGTTTCTACCTTATCACCCTTATGATTCCGTAGAATTAAAATTAAGGTATCAAGTTGGAATTGAACAGGATGATGTGATTTGGGATAAATTAGTTTGGTTAGGAATATTTGAAAAAGAAAAATTCGATTTAAAAGAAGATATTACCCCAGCACAATTCCTTCAAAAAATTGTAGAAGAAAAATGGGTGTTAGAGCCTGAAGATAAAGATATGATTGTGATGTGGCACAAATTCGTTTATAAATTAAATAACGAGTTTAAAGAAATAAATTCATCTCTTGTTGCAATAGGTGAAAACCAAATTTATACCGCTATGAGTAATACTGTTGGTTTGCCTGTGGCCATTTGCGCTAAAATGATTTTAAATGGTACTATTCAACTGAAAGGGGTGCACTTAACAATTCAAAAAGAGATTTACCAACCGATTTTAAATGAACTGGAAGATTATAATATTAAGTTTATTGATAAAGAAATAAACCCACCAGTGTTATATAATCAAGGGTAATTAAAGTTTGTCCCAAATTGACTTTTTGGGCTCACCAGTTTTGCGACTGTATTTTGTTAAAGTCGATCGCCAAGCCACAATAAGCGGAAGACCAATAGATGTGATGAGCAAAATTGCCCAGCCTTTATAGGTTAATGAGGTTTTGGTTTTGGAAGTAAAAAGAGACTTTAAACTAACTTCCTTTGTGGTTTCTATTCCATTTTGGTAAAGTTCCACTTCAAAAATGCTACTGTCAGAAAAATAAAAAAGTAGAATTACACCCAAACTAGTAGCCAGAAAAATAAAAAATGACTTTTTCATAATAAAAAAACTCAAGGTTTTGCCTTGAGTTTTTAAAATTAGTTAGTGATTAACAGTATTCATCAAACGCTGAAGTTAAATTTTCAGCAATCATTTCTGCTGTTCTCCCTTCAATGTGATGTCTTTCTAAAAAATGAACCAAAGTTCCATTTTTAAATAATCCAACAGATGGTGAAGATGGTGGGTAAGGTAAAGTATATTTTCTGGCTTGCGCAACGGCTTCACCATCAACCCCCGCAAAAACAGTCACCATTTTTGAAGGTGTTTTAGTATATTCTGTAGCTTTTATAACAGCTGGTCTCAAACTACCTGCGGCACAACCACAAACAGAATTGATAACAACCAAAACCGTTTCATCATTACCACTGTTTAAAATGGCATCAACTTCATCAGCACTTTTTAAAGGCGTATAACCTGCGTTTACTAATTCTTGCTCCATTGGAGCGGTTAATTCTGGTGGATACATATGTTAAATTTTATGTTTAGTGGTACAAATTTAAGTTAAATATTTCTCATAGCGGGTGATATTAATCTCATTATCTAAAGGCTGCTGGTTTTTAATAAAGTTTAACAGCTGATGTCCGTAATAAGGAGCAATCATTACGCCTTTGGTTCCTAAACCATTAAAAACAAACAAATTGTCATGTTTAGGGTGCACCCCAACTAATGGTCTTCTATCTTTTACAGTCGGTCTTATTCCCGCTTGATGCGATACAATTTCGTATTCAAAATTTGCAAACTGATTGAGTTTTTCAATTAATTCTTCTCTACCATTTTTAGTGGTCACGGGCTCAGAAAGTGACCAATTGTAAGTTGCCCCAACTTTGAATAAATCATCTTTGATGTGCATCACAAACATGTTTTTATTGACAATCTCAGTAAACTTAAAGCTTTTCGTTTTTATGATAAGGGTTTCGCCGTGAGTTGGTTTTAGGGGTAAATAATTAAAAAAAGGATTGTTTTTAATATCATACCCTTCACAGAAGATGTATTTTTTATTTGTTTCAACCGTATTATAATCGAAAGGATGATTGGTAAACAGAATACCCTTTTTTTCAAAAAATGATTTTGATTTTTCTAAAAATGCTATGGTATCCAAATTTCCAAAAGTTTTGACCTTTCCAAAGCCAAAAGGGGCGGTAATGTGTTCAATTTTAAAGGACGGAGGTTGAAGCTCTAAATAGGATTCAAACCGACTATCAGATTGCTTTACCACCCAATTATTTTCATCTTCAAACGAGTTAAAAACTTTATAAATGTTTTTAGGTTTAATGATTTGAGCCTTTAATATGGCTTCAATTTTTTGATAAAAATCTTTGGCAAATGGCATTAAAATATCGGCGTTCCAACTTTTAGTCAAGCGTTTAAACACAATTGGGTTCACGAGCCCTGCTGCTGTTTTTGTAGAGTGATTTGTTGTGGAATCAAAAACGGAAAAATTTTGGTTATCAAAGTATAGTTGCCAAGCTGTCGTGGTTCCGGCTAACCCCCATCCAATAATGTTAAAATGTGTGTTGTTGGACATAAATTTAAATTCGAGCTGCTAAGGTAGCAATACTTACTTTACAACCTTTTGATTTTAAGAGTTCTTTCACACAAGCTTCAATGGTTGCGCCAGTTGTTAACACATCATCTATTAGTAAAATGTGTTTGTTCTCTAACAGTTTCGGTTTTTTAACTTTAAATATGGTGTTCACATTATCCCAGCGATCATATTTAGTGTAATTGGTTTGGGATTTATTATGGCTGGATCTAAAAAGAATTTTTTCGTTCAGCGGCACGTTTAACTTTTGATTAACCCCGTTACCAATAACGGTACTTTGGTTGTAACCCCGCTTCCTTTGCTTTTTTGGGTGGAGTGGAACCGGAATAATAAAATCAAATTGTTTTGGGTTTGGTATTACCGCGCCGAGACGTTCGCCTAAATAGGCTGCCAGCTTTGTTTTGTCATGATATTTAAGTAAGTGTAGCAAGGTTTGTGTTTGGTTACCTTTTTGGTAATTTAATAAACTGTATACCCGCTCAACATTTACCCGGCCCCAGAACAGTTTTTGTAAACTGTCTTGGTAATTTTGACTTTGGTTAATATAAGGTAAATCAAATCGGCAATTTAAACATAAATAATTTTCATTATGTAATAAATGGGTGTTGCAAATGGCACAATCATTTGGAAAAACAATGTCCAAAACGGAATAACCAACAAACTTTATTTGATTTGCTAAAAACACAACTTTTATAGTCTTTTATTTTCATAAAGTTACAATTATTTTTTTAACAATATAAAGTGTACAACTTTATCCTTAAAAACACTTGATTCCATACCTTAAAAATTTGTAAATTGCTAACCCATTTAAGAGGGTGGTAAAAGTTAGTTTAAGATTGTTAAGAAATTGTTAATCTAAAGTTTTCTTTCGTTTGTCGATAAGATTTAAACATAAAGCTAAGAATTCCTTAACCGTTGAAAAACAAGGCTTTTGAAAACATAAAAAATTAAGTTGTTAAAAACTATGGGGATGTTGTTAATTAAATTTGGTTGTTAATTCAATAAAAAATAACAACTTTTGTACTCCACTTTTTTGACAGAAATAAACGTTGAAAAAAATTGAAAACTGAAAAATTTTTTCTTCAAGGAAAAACAAGTTTTTAAAACCAAAATAAAGTAGAATAAAAAAACCGTTGCCATGGCAGAATTAGACGAACCAATTTTAAAAGAAAATCCAACCAGATTTGTACTTTTTCCAATCGAGTATGATGATATTTGGCAAGCATATAAAACGCAACAAGCCATGATTTGGACGGCTGAAGAAATCGATTTTCAGCAAGATATTACAGATTGGCAAAACAAGTTGACAGATGATGAAAGATATTTTATCAAACATGTTTTGGCGTTTTTTGCAGCCTCTGACGGAATTGTTAACGAAAATTTAGCAGAGAATTTTGTTAAAGAAGTGCAATATACTGAAGCAAAATTTTTCTATGGGTTTCAAATTATGATGGAAAATGTACACTCAGAAACGTATTCGTTAATGATTGATACTTACATCAAAGATTCAAAAGAAAAAGATTATTTGTTTAATGCCATTGAAACATTTCCTCCAGTAAGAAAAAAAGCGTATTGGGCTCTAAATTGGATTGATAATGGAACCTTTGCTCAAAGACTTATCGCGTTTGCAGCTGTTGAAGGAATTTTCTTTTCTGGATCGTTTTGTTCAATTTTTTGGTTAAAGAAACGTGGATTAATGCCAGGTTTAACCTTTTCAAACGAGTTGATTTCAAGAGATGAAGGGTTGCACATGGAGTTTGCCGTATTGTTGTATAACAACCATTTAAAAAACAAATTACCAAAAGAAGAAGTTCAAGAAATTATTACAACGGCTGTTGAAATTGAAAAAGAATTTGTTACCGAATCATTACCAGTAAGATTAATCGGAATGAATGCAGACTTAATGTCACAATATATTGAGTTTGTAGCAGACAGGTTATTGGTTGAATTAGGAAACGACAAGGTGTATAACGCCACTAATCCGTTTGATTTTATGGATATGATTAACCTACAAGGTAAAACAAACTTCTTTGAAAAAAGAGTAGGTGAGTACCAAAAAGCAGGTGTTAAATCAAGTGGAGAGAACCAGATGTTCTCATTAGATGAAGATTTTTAAAAAATATTAAAGAATAAGTAGTAGTATAACCCATTAAGTAAGGAGAAAAAAAGTATGTATGTAGTTAAAAGAGACGGAAGAAAAGAGCCGGTAAAATTTGATAAAATTACCGCCAGAATTAAAAAATTATGTTACGGCCTGGATAAAATTGTTCAACCAGAAATGGTGGCAATGAAAGTTATTGAAGGTTTGTATGATGGCGTATCAACTGTTGAGTTAGATAATTTGGCAGCTGAAGTGGCCGCATCAAAAACAATTGAACACCCAGATTATGCCTTGTTAGCATCTAGAATTTCTGTTTCAAACTTACATAAAAACACCAAAAAATCATTTTCCGAAACCGTAGAGGACTTATACAACTACATTGATCCAAAAACAGGTGAAAATGCATCTTTAATTGCTGAAGATGTTTACCAAATAATTAAAGCAAATGCCGATTATTTAGACGGTCAAATCATTTATGACAGAGATTATAAATATGACTATTTTGGATATAAAACTTTAGAAAGAGCGTATTTATTAAGAATTGATGGTCAGATTGTTGAAAGACCACAGCAAATGTTAATGCGTGTGTCTGTTGGGATTCATAAAGATGATTTAGAATCTGCAGTAAAAACTTATAACGCAATGTCTGAAGGTTGGTTTACACATGCTACACCAACTTTGTTTAACGCTGGAACACCTAAGCCTCAAATGTCTTCATGCTTTTTATTAACCATGAAAGAAGATAGTATTGAAGGAATTTATGACACCTTAAAACAATGTGCTAGAATTTCTCAATCTGCTGGAGGTATCGGGTTATCAATTCATGATATTAGAGCTAAAGGGTCTTACATTAAAGGAACCAATGGTACTTCTAACGGAATTGTACCAATGTTAAGAGTGTTTAACGATACGGCAAGATATGTTGACCAAGGAGGCGGAAAAAGAAAAGGATCTTTCGCTATATACATGGAGCCATGGCACTCAGATATCCAAGACTTTTTAGATTTAAAGAAAAATACTGGAGTAGAGGAGCAAAGAGCAAGAGATTTATTTTACGCTATGTGGATTCCAGATTTATTCATGAAACGTGTTAAAGATAACGCAGAGTGGACTTTAATGTGTCCAAATGAATGTCCTGGTTTATCAGAAGCTTATGGAGATGAATTTGAAGCGCTTTACACAAAATATGAGGCAGAAGGAAAAGGAAGAAAAACCATTAAAGCACAAGATATTTGGTTTAAAATTTTGGAGTCGCAAATTGAAACTGGTACACCTTATATGGTATACAAAGATGCGGCTAACAAAAAATCTAACCAAAAGAATTTAGGTACCATCAAGTCTTCTAACTTGTGTACAGAAATTATGGAGTATTCTGCACCAGATGAAACAGCTGTGTGTAATTTAGGGTCTATTGCCTTACCAAAATTTGTTGACGCAGAAAACAAAACATTTGATCACGATAAATTGTTTGAGGTGGCTTACCACTTAACGGTGAACTTAAATAGAGTAATTGATGTAAACTATTACCCGGTTATAGAAGCAGAAAATTCAAACTTAAGACACAGACCAATTGGGTTAGGTGTGCAAGGATTAGCTGATGCATTTATTTTAATGCGTTTCCCTTTTGATTCAGCAGAGGCAAAACAATTAAACAAAGAAATCTTTGAAACTATTTATTATGCTGCTGTTACCGCTTCAAAAGATTTAGCTAAAAAAGAGGGGCCTTATTCTACATTTGAAGGTTCACCAATTTCAAAAGGAGAGTTCCAATTTGATTTATGGGGCGTTGAACCTACAGGAAGATGGGAATGGGATGTGTTAAGAGAAGAAGTTAAAGAACATGGGGTTAGAAACTCATTGTTAATGGCGCCAATGCCTACAGCTTCTACGGCACAAATTTTAGGAAACAATGAGTGTTTCGAACCATATACATCTAATGTTTATACTAGACGTGTATTATCAGGAGAGTTTATCATTGTAAATAAACACCTACTTAAAGATTTAGTAAAATTAGGTCTTTGGGATAATACCATGAAAAATAAATTAATGGCTTCAAATGGTTCCGTTCAAAACATTGACGAAATCCCACAAGACATTAAAGATTTATACAAAACAGCTTGGGAAATTTCTCAGAAAGTACTAATCGATATGTCTGCAGATAGAGGGGCGTATGTTTGCCAATCTCAATCGCTTAACTTGTTCATGGAAAATGCAAACTTTGCTAAATTAACATCAATGCATTTTTATGGATGGGAAGCAGGTTTAAAAACAGGAATGTACTATTTAAGAACCAAAGCCGCTACTGATGCTGTTAAGTTTACACTTGACAAATCAGCAAAGGAAGCACCAAAAGCTAAAACTGAAGAAGAAAGAATGGCTGAAATAGCTTGTTCATTAGACGATCCAGATAGCTGTGAAATGTGCTCAGGTTGATACATGACTTCAAACCAAAATGTCTTTGACATTTTACCCTTAATCGATTCGATTATATACTCATAAGCACCTTTAAAATTTTAAAGGTGCTTTTTTTATGGATTAAATCATACCTTTGTTCATATGATTATTGAAATTGGAAATATTTTGGTGTCAAACGAATTGTTCGATAAAAAATTTGTTTGTGATTTAAATGCATGTAAAGGTGCATGTTGCGTTGAGGGAGATGATGGCGCTCCGCTAACTCATGAGGAGGTTTCGTTAATAGAAGATCACCTTGAGCAAATTAAGCCCTATATGACACAAAAAGGACTTGATGCGGTAGAAGAAGGTGGGGTGTTTTATATGGATAGAACCAATGAACCAGTAACACAATTGGTTGAGGGTAAAGACTGTGCTTTTGTAACATTGGATGAAAACGGCATTACAAAATGTGGTATTGAACAAGCATACAACGAACAAAAAATCCCATTTAATAAACCGATTTCATGTCATCTTTATCCCATTAGAGTGAATAAATTTAACACATTCGAATCTCTAAATTACGACCGTTGGCCAATTTGTAACCCAGCTTGTAAACTAGGAGAATCTCTTAATGTGCCGGTTTATAAATTTTTAAAAGGGCCTATAATAAGAGCGTATGGGGCCGATTTTTATAACGAGCTAGAGAAAGTTGATCTTGAGCTAAAGAATCAATCTAAAACGGATTAGGAAAGTTCTGTTTTATACCTAATAAATGAATAAAAAATCTTATATTTGGATGTAAACCTAAAGTTTACAATTCATGTCGCCTTCCGATTACGAAAAAGAAATACAGCAGCTAAAAAAAAGAATTTCGTTTTTGGAAAATCAAGTCAAAGAAGGTTTAATCCCTAAAGAGGAAAAGACCGTTAATACGCCTCCTAATTTTAAAGCCATATTTGATGTCGCAGAAGGATTAGTGGGGAATTATTTCAGCAAGCTTCAAATTGAACCCTCAAAAGGGAGTATAAGCATTGATGGCGAAAGATATGTGTTAATGCGTGCCTCTTCTCTTTCGTTTGATTTTTTGAATAAAATTAAAGATTTATATGCCGATAAAGGCGAAAAAGAAGCCATAAGAATAGGGCAAAACTTTTTGTTTGATATCAGTCATGTTATTGGTCTTGAAGATGCAAAAGTTTTTCATCAAAAAATGAACTTAAAAGATCCAATTTCAAAACTGTCTGCAGGACCTGTTCATTTTGCATACTCCGGATGGGCGTTTGTCGATATTGTTGATTCAAATCCCACTCCAGATGAAAATTATTATTTGAAGTATAATCACCCTTACTCTTTTGAAGCCCAATCTTGGTTAGTAAAAGGCATAAAGTCCACTGTGCCTGTTTGCACCATGAATTCAGGTTATTCTTCTGGTTGGTGTGAAGAAAGTTTTGGTATCCCTTTAACCACGGTTGAAATTTCATGCAAAGCCAAAGGAGATGATACTTGTACTTTTATTATGGCCCCACCCCATAAAATACAAGGATACTTAGATAAAGAAAATATTGATTC
>PDWJ01001444.1_pt1 | contig 29418 bp, 29 predicted proteins | sample 1430881 | NCBI WGS metagenome assembly PDWJ01 (sample SAMN01162460, study PRJNA174530) | Oral metagenome, whole genome shotgun sequencing project. | biome: Marine environment; feature: Marine mammal; material: Swab sample of the gingival sulcus; isolation source: swab sample of gingival sulcus...
ACGTGGCTCAAAGAACTCAAGTACGCATTGACCTTCTATGGGGAAGAGAGGAGAGACTGGGAGGTGTTTCGAGGAGATAGTTTTCAGTTGAGGGTGAATGTCGATGAAGGTCTAAGTGCAGCTCTTCGAATTAAAGCTGTGTTAAAGCAGATAAAGGAGCTGGATGTACGGATCGCAATCGGAATTGGAGAAATGGATTACGATGGTGATAGAATCACGGAATCAAATGGCTCCGCGTTTTCGTTGTCGGGTGAGTGTTTTGAGAATTTGAAAAAATCGAAACTACACATCAAATCTCCATGGGAGGATTTCGACTTTGTGATCAACCTAATGCTCGATCTAGCAGCTCTCACCATTGATTACTGGACTCCTGTATCTGCAAAATTTATTCTTCTCGCATTAACACATCCAGAACTTAATCAAGTCGAATTAGCGGAGAAATTGAATAAGAAAAGTCAGGGGACAATTAGTGAAGGTTTGAAGCGCGGAGGTTATGAAGAAATTCAAAAATTACTCGTATATTATTTAGAAGAAACGAAAAAAAGATGCTCATCCTAACCTTGAAACTTCTATTCGCTCATTTGCTGGGAGATTTTGTGCTGCAGCCTGATCACTGGGTAAAAAGTAAACGAGAAAGTAAAATTCGATCCCCTTTTCTGTATGGACACATGTTGGTTCATACGGCCGCCTTATTTTTGGTATTAGGCTTCAAGGAGAGGTATTTCATCGCCATTTGGCTCATCATTCTGTTGCATTTCATCATAGACACGGCAAAGCTTTACCTGCTCCGAAAGAAAAATCAACGTATCTTATTCTTTGTAGATCAACTGTTGCATGTACTGATTATTTTAGCAGTCTCCTATCTCTATTATCCAGATAAACTTGAATGGGATACATACCTTACTCCCGAACTTCTGGCATTGGGATGCGCTGTTTTGTTGTTAACGTCGTTTTCGAGTATTGCAATGAAAGTTCTCATTTCCAAATGGAAGCCGAAAGAAGAAAAGGCACTCAAAAATGCAGGGAAATACATTGGAATGCTCGAGCGATTGTTCATTTTTGGTTTTATAGTGATTGACTTTTGGCAAGGCATAGGATTCTTGTTGGCGGAAAAGTCGATCTTTCGATTCGGAGATTTAACCAATGCAAAAGATAGAAACCTAACGGAATATATCCTGATTGGAACCCTGCTTAGTTTTGGCCTAGCCATTTTAATCGCGCAAGGTTATTTGCTCCTCCTAGATGTGCTTGGTCGAGCTGCGTAGTGAGGATTGAATTAGAATCACGTTCTCTCCAAACGGAAAAAGTAATAGTTCAAAGTGGCAATTAATGGAATGAAATAACTTCCGACGAAAATAATTCCTTCAAAAAATGATGCTGTAAGGTTGGTTCCAAATACGACCGACAGAGCAAAAATACTTCCCAAAACGGTATTCATTCTCACAAAACTCGCGTGTACTTTAGTGGTGCGCTTGACAAGACGAATGGTTAAAAAGAAGATGATGGATGAGAAAAGTAAACTCAAAGCTGAGAGGATCAAACCAACGGAAATGACATCGCTGAACGGTGAGTGGAAATTTTCCAATTCGTTGATCTCAATGTGAAGGACATACGCATGAATAAAGCTCACTATAACAAAAGAGCCAATCCAAAAGATAATTGCATTTCGAAGAACTTTGGACATATACGATTATCGTAATAGCGTAACATGACCTCGTGTAAGAACTTCAACACCGTTTGCATCTTTCACACTTACCATGTACAAGTACGTTCCTCCAGATGCTTCGCGATTGGTTGAAGTAATAATTCCATCCCAACCTTCCTCGTAGTTATTCGTTTGAAAAACCACTTGTCCCCAACGGTTGAAAATTCGAAAATCGTAGTCACTCGCATCGAAATCGGATAGAACGGGCTTGAAAATCGTGTTCACTCCATCAGGCATAAAGGCATTCGGAACGTAAATCAATGGAGGAAGAACAATACAAACCTCATTCGATCGACTCACTTCATTGATGCCGAAAACATTCGTTGCTTCAATGGCTTCTACGTAGTAACAAATGTCTCCAGTTGAAATAATGTCATTCATGTCGTCTTCAAATGACAAATCATAGCTTGGCAAGCTCGCGATTGGCGAAGGGTTAAATACACCATCAATGCCTCGGTAAACATTGTAGGCGATAATTGAACCGTTGAATTCACGATACGCACTCCAATTCAAATAGGAGATTTTCGATACATCATCTTTCTGAACGTCCAATAAAATAGTTCGCGCCTGATTCGAAACAGCTCCTTCGTTCCCACAGCTATCAAGTACACGAGCACGATAGGAATAAGATTGAATCTGAACATCAACATCTTCATCGGTGTACGTAAGCGTTCCAGAGTTTACAGGAATGCGCACAATTTCCTCAAAAGGATTGGTTCCCGTGCGGCGTTCAATGGCAATTTCAGTAATTGGAACAGAATCATCAATGTGTTCCCTCAGTACAATTTTTCCATCATTTACCGTAGCCACCTGCAAATAATTGTATGCCGGTTGAGTAGGAGAGGAAGTATAAACGCATGCAACATTGGAGAAGCTTTCTTGGCCGTCAATACTCGTAGCTTTAATTGCAAAGCAATAATTCTTACCGTCTTCGATGGATAAATTGAAACTCGTTCCTGTCATTGTTCCGAAGCTCATCCAAGGTTGACCTTCCCATTTCGCAAAAACTTCATATTGGTCAATTCCCGACCAGCCTTCGTACTCCGTCCATGTTAAATCGACTTCGCGCGCACAAATGTTCAATTCTGTTGTCACGAAAACCGTTGTGTGAACAGGCGCTTTTGCAGATGTTTGATAGGTTGGAGGAATAGAAACGGTGAAGCAAGAGTCGAAAGCGGCAACCGAGTACGTGAGTTCGTTGTTTCCTGTATTTGGAAAGTGTGTGTACGAAGTGTTTGCGATGCCCCAAACAGTATCCAATTCAACAATAACTCCATTTGCATCCATCGTGTAGACCACATAACCATACGTGTCCGGCTGACTGTTTTGATTCCAGTTGAGCGTTACGCCATTTGTCAAAGTATCAATCGTAACAAGATCGATGACAGGGATGTCGGGTGTAATCATGTCTTCAAACTGATCTCCCGAAATATTTGAAGTGAAATCACACGGTAGATTGGGGAGCACGATTTGATAGTTCAAGAAAACGTCACAAATATCAATTGTATCGATGTATGACGTTGCTCCGTACGGTACGCTATCATATAAAGTCCACGTTCCAGCAGGAAATTCCCGATAGATGTGGTAGTAATCGTTCATGGATGGAAGCGGGGGAGTAGCTGGATCGTTCCATTGCAGAACCGCCGTTCCGTTACTTGGATTAATAAGATCTAGGAAAATGTTTGAAACAGTATCGCTATAAGTTACGGCATTTCCATCACATCCAGAGGCAACACCCAAGTAGAAATGAAATTCTTGTCCTGGTGCGGGCATGGTGAAACTTGTCGTAGAGATAGAGGGAACCGTTCCGATCAATCCCGTTTCTTCTGTATAAATTCGGTATTCGGTAAATGTTCCGAACGGGTCGGCAATCTGATCCCATGTGATGGTGAAATCACCCGTTGCATCCGATTGAATACAATTGATTTCTGGTGCCTGAATAATTCCAGGGTTAACAACATTTATCGTAACCGTAGCGTAACTCACCTTCGGAACTGGACAATAATCATCCTGAATTTTAAATACAAAATGGAAAGGAATTAAATCCTCCGTTCCATTAGCTGTTGTCACCAGGTGACCGCAATCTGTCTGCCAATTGAAGGTGGTTGAAACACCTTGAACTCCCGTAATCAATGGAGTTGCGTCGAGTGTTGCACAGGGGCCACCGTTACACCCCGCAGTACTTGTGATGTTCGGACCAAATAGATATCCAGAGGCAGAAAGAATGTTGTTCTGAGGACTTCCATCCTGAAGCACTTCAACATCAGTTGAACTCAGTGTGAAATTAACGAGATCACCTGCATTCACCGTTGTTTCGAATAGTCCGCCAAACGGTCCTGCAATTTGAGGAGCTGTATTTGTTCCGGTGCAATTCAAAACGATCAACTGGATTTCACGGTCAACTTCGGCAATGAGAACACCGTTGCGATACGAACGCGCCACAACTTTCACAGCGTAATTCCCCATATTATTAGACAAAAACGTGAGTTCTCCCGTGCTTGGATCGAGTTGTGCGGGAACGTTACCAGGATTTAGGCTTGTTCCTGGAGTAGGAGACGTGGCGGAGTATCCTGGCTCGTAAAGAAGTTCAACAGGTGCACTTGGGGGATTGTAACTTTGATTTGGGAAATGATCTAGAGGTGTTCCGAAAGAAATGTGGAGTGAATCCAAATCTGGATCGATGGCGTTCATGTTGTACGCATACGGATCGCCCAAACAGCTTACGAAGTAAGGATCTTGCAAAAATTGAGGGGAATTATCAACGCATCCTACAGCAGCATTGGGGATTTCGTACATTTTGGATGTTAGCGTGATTCCTTTTGTATCAGGATCTATCAAATTGACGATGTTTCCGTTTCGAGCAAAATTCTGATACGTGAATACCCAGCCATTTGCAGGGGGAACACCTGAAATGGTGATCGGATCACTGACGTAGACAACTTTTTCAATGGCACCAATGCCATTTCCTCCACCTTGACCAGTGCCGCAATCGAGAGGCGCATCTCCTCCTGGAACTTGCGTACACAACGGAGAGATATCGGTTCGCGATTGAAAATTGACGGTAATGTCTGTTAAGGTGGGATGATTCCACACTTGAATGTTTTCACTGACTGGATTTACAATTGCTCCATTGCAATCACGGTAAAAAACCAGTTGAAATACATAATCTCCACCCTGACACGTCCACGTGATGTCACCTCCCATAATGTGCGTGGCATTTCCTCGAAAGCTCAAAGAAAGTAGCAGAAAAAACAGGAGATAAAATCGATTCATACTCGTATAACGAAAAATACCCATACGTAGTATGGAGACGGATATTTTATGAATTGGTTGCGAAAATTGAGTGTGGATTTTGGATAAAATCATGAAATGACAAGGGTTGACGGTTAGGAATGAACATTTGATGTGTCCAATTCATCATAAGTTGTCTCTTTTTCGTCGAGATTGTATTGTTTTGAAATTTCAGAGAAGAGGCGCAAACCCTTGGTATCCATCCGTGTACAAATATGAACCGAATTTTCACCATGATAATCACTAAAGTTGATATGAACCTCATTCGAACTAATCAATAGCGAATTGATTTTGGAATAGGGGATTTTGAATTCACCCGAAATACCTGGAGCGAAGTAGTGGTAAGCCGAATAAGCTGCCCACCCAATTCCGATGATGGCTGCCCAAGAAAGCGATTGGAAACCAGCAAACCAAAGAATACAAATGACTAAAACAGCCAAAAGTGAGAGGTAGGATATTGACTTGAAACGCTCTTCTGAACTAGATTTAGTGGCAGATGGATCATTCAATTCCTCCAATTTTTTGGTGTCAGACCAATTTCCAGTACTTGTGAAATAGACAAATGAATCGTCAAAATTCACAAAACCAAAGTTGTATTTACACCAGTCTTTCATTGAACATAAATAATGAATATCTCGTTGGGCTTAACTCAATGCCGAATCGAGTTACCCAACCGCCACAACTGTCATGTCGTCCCAATTCAAGTATTGCTTTGCCAATTCCTGCACGCGTTCTGGCGTTATCGAGCGAATTGCATGAATGGCGTCATTGTAAAAATCCAACGATTTTCCGTGTAACTCTGCACTTAGGAAGAGGTCAGTCATCGCGTAAGCACCATCTGCACTTTTCAGTAATTGCCCTAACATGTAATTGCGCACCAATTCCATTTCATCTTCGGGTACAAGCTCGGTCTGAAGTCGGTTCAGCTCAAATTGAATCTCATTTAGGGTATTGTCTCGTACTTGCTTGCCAACTTCCGTCGCCATAAGGAAATAACCCGTTCCGTTTAATTCGGCAATCATCGAGCCGATACCGTAGGTATATCCTTTTTCTTCACGAATGTTTGTCATCAATCGACTTCCGAAATAATCTCCTAAAATGGTATTTACGAACAAGAAATCGAGGTAGTCTGGGTGATTTTTATTGAAGAGCATTTTTCCTGCTCGAATCGCCGTTTGAAGCGCTCCTTCTTTTTCAATTTTTGTCACACCAGCTTCATTTTGAAGATCAGCATCGAAACCTTCGACCGCTTCGGATAGTAATGATGTGAATAATGTAGAAATTTCAAGAATGACATCTTCTTCAAAATTCCCAACGATCACGACTTTCGTCAACCCTTTGAGATAATACTTGGCATGGAAAGCGCGTAAATCATCTCGTTGAACATTGTCAAAATCAGATTCTTCAATACGCGTCGCATAGCGTGGGTTACTCGCAAACAATCGTTCTCTGAATTCTTGGCGCGCCTTAGTAGATACTTTTTCTTGCCCAATGCGCCATTTTTGTTTGCGGTCGGCTGTCAATTCTTTAATTTCTTCTTCATCAAAATTGACATTCGTAATCGCATCAATCACGGTTTCGAGAATCGCTTGCAAATTTTCGCGAAGGCAATACATCGAAAAAGTGGCATTTTCAACGGAAACACCCGATTCCGAAAAACCACCCAAAGAATTGATTTCCTCGTGAATTTCGATGGAGGTTTTAGTCGGAGTTCCTGAAAGTAAAAGTCCATTCGTGAAACCGGGAATGCCTTTTTCTCCACGACAGTTTCCTGCGTCAAAATATAGATCGAAACGTGCGGTTTCATTCTGAACTTCCTTCATGTGATACAAAGGAACAGAAGGAGAAAGGTCGTATTTTTTTGGTGCCACAAAATCGATGGATTCGATGGCGATCAATTCGGGTTGTTGAGTTCTATTGAGCATTGTTTGCTTTTACGTTTAGTAAGGAACAATTCGTTTTGATGAAGGTAATTGCCGCTACGCGCTGCAAATCTTCCGGTGTAATTTCGGCGTATTTTTCTGATTCGTGATTTACCATATCGGCATCTCCCAACAGTTCGTTCATGCTGAGTGCCATGGCGCGATTCAAAACAGCTTGATGCTGAAATTCATGCGCTGTGCGAATTTTCACTTTAATACGATCCAATTCACTTTCTGAAACAGTCGACTGAATGAGTTGATCCAATTCTTTCCAAAGTGCTGCATCCAATTCCTCGAAACTTACACCTTCTCTTAATTTCCCAGAGATGATGATCAAGCCGTTATCGATGGAACCTGTAATGTAAGCATTGACGCTTGAGACCAGATTTTGTTCTTTTTTGAGCGATATGTACAAACGAGAAGATTTGTCTCTTCCGAGAATATCAGAAAGTGTGTCGTACACCAAATAATCGGGATGCATACGATCTTCCATTCGGAAAGCATAGTAAAAAGCATCTGTTGGAACACTTCGTTCGATTGTTTTTTGTCGAAATTCAGTTTGTTTCGGTTCTTTTGGAAGATTGCGTTGATTGGCTTTTCCGGCAGGAATTTCACCAAACCATTTCTTCGAAAGACGTTTCACTTCGTCGAGTTCCAGATTTCCGCCAATACATAAAATCGCATTTGAAGGGTGATAAAACTGTTTAAAAAAGTCTTTCACATCGTCCATGGTGGCTTCTTCAATGTGCTTGATTTCCTTTCCGATCGTTGCCCATCTGTACGGATGCTTTTTGTAGACAAGTGGACGCAATTCGAGCCAAACATCACCATACGGTTGATTCAAATAACGTTGTTTGAACTCTTCGATTACCACAGATCGTTGTACCTCCAAGCTTTTCGGTGTAAAGGCAAGAGAAAGCATACGATCACTCTCCAACCACAACGCTGTTTCAATATTATTGACAGGAAGTACGTCGTAGTAATTCGTAATATCGTTGGATGTAAAGGCATTGTTTTCTCCACCTGCCAATTGAAGTGGTGTATCGAATTCTGGAATATTCACAGATCCTCCGAACATCAAGTGTTCAAATAGATGGGCAAATCCCGTTTTGTCTTCCGATTCGTCGCGTGCGCCAACATTATAGAGTACGTTGACAACTGCCATAGGAGTCGTGGTGTCCTTGTGAAAAAGAACGGTGAGTCCATTGTCGAGTTTAAATCGATCAAATTGAATCATTAAAAGTTGAATTTTGGACTGCTTTGTTCGTGCAGTGCCGATGAGTATTCTGCGAGTATTTCCGCTACAATTTCTTTGGCAGGAAGGATGCGATCGATCATTCCTGAAATTTGTCCGATTTCCAATTCACCTTCGGTGAGATCGCCTTCAAACATTCCTTTCTTCGCACGTCCGCGCCCAAGAAGTGTTTTCAAATCGTCCATGGAAGCTCCTTTTTCATAGGCCTCGTGGACTTGTTGGAAGAATGGGTTTTTAATCAATCGAACAGGAGTGATTTCTTTCAGCGTCAACTGTGTGTCGCCTTCTTTTGCTTCTACTACGCTTTGTTTAAAATTTTGGTGAGCACTCGATTCCTCGGAGGCGACAAAACGACTTCCGATTTGAACAGCATCTGCTCCCAAGTTCATAGCAGCAAGCATGGTGCGACCGGTTCCAATTCCTCCAGCAGCAATCAATGGAATATCTAGCTGTTTCGCTACCATTGGAATCAAACAAAGTGTCGTTGTTTCATCTCTTCCGTTGTGTCCGCCCGCTTCAAATCCTTCAGCAACAACAGCATCTACGCCAGCCGCCTGCGCTTTCAAGGCAAATTTCAAACTGGAAACGACGTGAACGACGGTAATTCCGTGATCTTTTAAGTGTTGCGTCCATGTTTTTGGATTTCCCGCAGAAGTAAAAACAATCGGAACTTTATGTTTGATAATCGTTTCGATGTGCTTATCGATATCTGGATAGAGCATCGGTAAATTCACCGCGAAGGGTTTATCCGTTGCAGCTTTGCACTTTTGCACATGTTCATCCAATACTTCTGGGTACATGGATCCAGAGCCAATAATTCCTAGTCCTCCTGCATTTGAAACTGCCGAAGCAAGTTCCCAGCCTGAGCACCAAATCATTCCAGCCTGAATAATGGGGTATTGAATATTGAATAAGGAAGTAATTCTATTTTTCATAATTTTCAATCTAATCAAAAGTACAGTTTTCACGAAACTTCACCCCGTTTTTTGTCGTCTTAACCTAAACTTGAGTTCGGTATATGAATACCTTCAGATATTTTGATCGAGTAATTATACGAGGCATAATTTCAGAGGAATATCTGGGTATCGCGATAGAAATTAACGAAGTAGAATGCTTGATCAGAATGAATCAATTCATGAATTTCGGTAGAAAACAACGCTTTTCTTTACTTTTACGCTTCGAAATAACCCGTTATTCCTTCAGCTTAAATGCTCGAAAATCATTATTTTAAGTCGATCTGACAAAATTCTTATCCTGAACTCACGTTAAATTAATATCTTGGAGACAGCTTCTTGAATATGACAAAAAATATCCGCTTACTGCTTTGCTTTCTGACGATTTCCCTTTTGGGGAATTCTCAAGAAGTTCATCATGATCACTCACTACCGCATTCTTTCATTGAAAATAAGGGACAGTGGGACGAAGACGTATTATTCAAAACGCAATTTCTTGGAGGGAACTTATGGATCGAGCAGGGGAAAATGATGTTTCATTTGCAAGATTTTTCTCGATTACAGGCGTATCATGCCAATCCGAAAGATGGCGAGGATGTCTCAACCTTTCCCCAAACCGTTTTGCATTTGAATTTTCTAGGTTCGAACAAGGTGACATCGATTCAAAAAGAACACGAAACGGACGTTTATTACAACTATTTCCTTGGGAATGATGAATCCAAATGGACATCAGATGTGCGTGGATACGGTGAGGCAACACTCGAAGATTTCTACAATGGAATTGATTTAAAGTTGATCGAACAAGAGCAAGAGCTAAAGTATGAATTCCACGTAGCGGCAGGAGCGGATCCATCAGTGATTCGCTTGGATTACGCAGGACAGAATAAAATTGTAATCAATGATGAAGGGGATTTGGTAATTTCAACGAGCTTGGGTGATGTGATTGAGAAAAAGCCCTACGCGTATCAAATTCTGAATGGGAAGATTGTTGATGTCGCCTGTTCCTTCCGACTGAATAAATCAGTTGTGGAGTTCGAATTGGGAGATTACAGTCCGTACGCACCGCTGATTATCGATCCTGTTCTGGTTTTTGCTACATACTGTGGTTCGGTTACAGATAATTTTGGAATGACGGCAACGTATGGATATGATGGTACGGCTTATTCGGGAGGAGTTATTTATGGAAATGCGTATCCAACTCCAGATCCACTCGCGTACAACACAACTTCAAATTTTACAGTACCCAATGTTGGTCCGATCACATCAGACGCATTCATCACGAAGTATTCCGCTGATGGAACAACGATGATTTGGACAACGTTTATCGGTGGAGGAGACGATTCTCATGGAACGGAAACAGTACATAGTTTGATTTGTGACCAGTCGAACAACGTATATATGTATGGAGTAACGTCAAGTGACGACTTCCCAATCTCGGGAGGGTATCAATCCGTATTTGGAGGTGGATCATCACTCTCGATTCAATTCAATGGAACCAATTTCCATAACGACGGAACTGATATTTATGTAGCAAAGTTCAGTTCGAACGGACAAAACCTGATGGGGTCGACGTATATGGGAGGTGCATCCAATGATGGTGTGAATTACAAGGTTTCCTCTGGAAACTACAGCAATGTGGCAGATTACGACTCCTTATCGACCAATTACGGAGACCAATTCCGAGGAGAGATCATGTTAGATTCACTGGGTAATTGTATCGTCGCTTCATGTACACGTTCGACAAATTTCCCTGTCGTAAACGCCTTTCAACCCACAAATGCAGGAAAGCAAGATGGGGTCATTTTTAAGTTGTCTTCGGATTTATCGGCTTTGCAATGGTCAAGCTATTATGGTGGATCAGAAAATGATGCCTGTTATTCTGTTAAGATAGATTCGTCCTTCAATATTGTCTTTTCTGGTGGGACGTGCTCCTCCAATCTTCCTGCCATGGGAACAGGCTGGCAATCTTCGTATAATGGTGGAAAAACAGATGGTTTTGTGGCGAAGTTGAGTCCAAACGGCTCCACATTAACAAATGGAAGTTATATCGGAACGAGTAATTATGATCAAGCCTTCTTTGTGGAAATTGATCGAAATGATAACGTTTTCCTACTCGGGCAATCGGCAGGGGGAGCCTTTCCTGTGATTAATGCGGGATTTGTAAATCCAGGAAGTAGTCAATTTGTCGTCAAGCTTGATCCAACACTCTCGACAGCATTGAACTCAACGGTATTTGGAAATGGTGCCGCCAATATTAATATCTCGCCAGCCGCATTCTTAGTAGACATTTGTGGAAACATGTACATCTCGGGATGGGGGGCAAATATTTTACAAACGTCACCACTCGGAGGAATGCCTGTAACGCCTGATGCTTTCCAAGGAACAGCTCCCAATGGTTTTGACTTTTATTTACTCGTGATTGAGCGAGATTTTGGTGGTCCCGATCCATTGTATGCTTCGTATATTGGTGGGAGTTCCGCTCAAGAGCATGTGGATGGAGGAACATCTCGTTTTGATAAGAACGGAGTAGTGTATCAGTCTGTGTGTGGTGGATGTACAGGAGTAAGCGACTTTCCAACTACGCCTGGTGCCCATTCAAGCTCTAATTTGAGTACGAACTGTAACAATCTAGTCTTTAAGTTTGACTTCGAATTGATTCCCGATGCTGAGTTTACAGCGGATAACACACTAGGTTGTGCGCCATTTACAGTAACATTCGATAATTTCTCCACCGATTCAGATTCGTACCAATGGGTATTTGGAAATGGTGATTCGACCTCTGTTATTTTCGAACCTACGGTTACGTACGATTCGGCAGGAGTGTATCAAGTGTTCTTGGTGGTGACAGATAGTATTTGTTTATTAACAGATACAGCTGAATTGACCATCACGGTGTACGATTCGCTTGAATTGACAACAACAATGGACCAAGAATTGTGTCAGCCAATTCCATTGGATTTAACGGCTTACACAAACGGAACTGCGGATAATTTTATTTGGTCAAGTAACAGTAGTTTCACCGACACGTTAAATACCGATTTACAAGATTCGGTGCTTAGCATTACACCATCTGGGCCTGTCACCTACTACGTAGAAGTCAGCAATGGTGGTTGTTCTCTGGTGGACAGTGTCGTCGTCGATTTTATAGGTTCTTCGCTAATTCTAACTGGCAATGATTCCATTTGTGCGGGAGAACTCACACAAATAACGGCACAAAGTTCCAATCCGTCCATCACCTTTACCTATGTTTGGTCACCCGATTCCGTGATTCAAGGATCGAACACGGGAAGCTCCATTACAGTAGCTCCTTTGCAGACACAATATATAGTTGTCACAGCGTCGAGTGCGAACGGCTGTGTTGTGCAAGATTCCATCCAGGTTTTTGTTGGAAATATTCCAAATGGTGCGGTTCAAGCGACGGCTTCGGAATACCTTGTAGCGCAAGGATCAAGTGTTACCTTGAACGGAGAGCCGAATGGATATGCGTATTCATGGTCTCCAACGAGTGGTCTATCCAGTCCGAATTCTCAATCAACTACTGCCTTCATCGAAGAAACGACCTTGTTTACCTTAAGTGTAACGGATGGCATTTGTACTAAATCCGACACGGTGCTCGTTAAAGTATTTGAATTTATCTGCGGCGATCCGTTTGTTTATATTCCCAATGCCTTCTCTCCAAATGGAGACAATGAAAATGACGTGCTGTACGTGCGTGGAAATCTCATCAAGGATATGGTATTACGCATTTACGATCGCTGGGGCGAATTGGTATTCGAGTCCTACGACCGATCGAACGGTTGGGATGGAACTTTCCGCGGAAAGCCACTCGATCCCGATACCTACGATTATTACCTTAAGGTAACCTGTGTGGACGATATGGAATCGATCATTAAAGGAAATGTTACCTTGATGAGGTAAGCTTTAACCCTTGTTTTCAAAACTCTTTCATGCCGAGACTAAAATACCTTCTTTCGTTTGTCTGCCTGCTGACATTTCTGATGTCTTTTGCTCAATCAAATAATGCTCGTCAACCTTTTTGCGATTCGATCACGTTACGCGTTTTCAGTCGAGCGGGACATACCGAGCAATTGGTAAATCAAATGAAATTTGTTCTCTACAAGGATTCGACCTTTGTTCGTTTTTGGAATTCGGGTAAGGTTTATGAAGAGTCAAGAACAGTATCCATCGATTCTAGTTTAATCTCGAGTATCGAACGATTTGAAAACCAATTTTCAGATTATCGAATAGATAACTCGTCGAATAATGGCGAAACGTATCGATTTTACATCGAATTCGATGATGGAAACGCTGAAGTTCGTTTTAAGTTGAAGGAAGAAAGCGCCGACATTTTAAAAGAATGGTTCGGTCGCATGAATCAATAATTTTAGGATGTCAAAACACATACAATATATAGAGCTCAAAACAGGATTTTCAGATGACGGTCCAGCATGGATTGCTGAAGTAGAATATTCCAAATCAGGTAGAACCATATATTTTGATAATCGCGCGCTGAAAAGACTCAAAACACCTGGAGTGGGATGTAATCATTTCGATATTGAAACAGGTGAAGATTACTGGATATCGGGTGTTAAGAAAAATGGGCATGATCGTCATGTTTGTGGCATTGGAACTGTCATGATTGATCGGGATATTATAGATGAATACGTATCAATTGTTGATTTTGATATCCCTGATAAAAAGAACTACGAAATTGTAGATGTGAATAAAACATTCGACAAGTCGCGATTCAACCTTATCGAGAATAACCTAAGGACATTTTCTCCAGAAGATTTTCCATCGTATTCCACATGGTATTGGGACCGAAATAAGAAAAAGCTCGTATTGCAATAGTTCTCAGTAAAGATGATTGCCTATTCAATCGTTAAATCTAATAATCCTTCAATCCGCCTCTTTTCCAAAAATGATTAGTTTCGTGAAAAGTCGAAAATCGAGCTATGAAAAAAATCATCACGAAACAATCTCAAGAGTTTTTAGAAAATTATTTGAATAACCCATCACCAACTGGCTTTGAATCGGGTGGACAAAAGATGTGGTTGGACTACATTCGTCCGTACATTGACGAATATTTCACGGATAACTACGGAACCGTTGTAGGAGTTGTCAATCCAAAAGCAAAGTACAAAGTGGTTATTGAAGCGCATGCAGACGAAATTTCTTGGTTTGTACATTACATCACAAAAGATGGCTTTGTTTACTTGAGAAGAAATGGAGGTTCAGATCACATGATTGCTCCTTCAAAACGAGTGAATATTCATACCGACAAAGGAATCGTGAAAGCGATTTTTGGATGGCCAGCTATTCATACACGCCACAAGAAAGATCCAACGCCAGCAATGGAAAACATCTTCCTAGATTGCGGATGTTCTTCTAAAGAAGAAGTGGAGAAAATGGGCGTTCACGTTGGATGTGTAGCAACTTTCGAGGATGAATTTATCACACTGAACGAGAATCGTTACTGCGGTCGAGCACTCGATAATCGCATGGGAGGATTCATGATCGCGGAAGTAGCACGATTGCTCAAAAAAGAAAAAGTGGAACTTCCTTTCGGATTGTACATTGTAAATGCAGTACAGGAAGAAGTGGGATTACGCGGAGCACAAATGATTGCGCAAAAAATCAAACCAGATGTGGCGATTGTTACAGATGTATGTCACGATACAAACACGCCCCTCATCAATAAAATTGAACAAGGAGATTTGAAATCGGGAGATGGTCCGGTTTTGACATATGGTCCTGCCGTTCAAAATAACCTCTTGAAATTGATCATCGACTCAGCAGAATCGAAAAAAATTCCATTCCAACGTGCTGCAGCATCGAGAGCAACAGGAACAGATACGGATGCATTTGCGTATTCCAACGAAGGAGTTCCAAGCGCATTAATCTCTTTGCCATTGCGTTACATGCACACTACAGTAGAAATGTGCCGAAAGGAAGATGTCGAAAACACAATCCGATTGATTCTTGAATCATTGAAGAAGATCAAGAACAATCAGGACTTCCGTTATATTAAATAATAAGAATTCAATAATCAAGGTAAGTTCTGAATAGGATAATTTCAAATTTGAACAAATAGCACTACCTTGTATCTCGACTAATACTTATGAAAATGAAAAAAATTACTTTACTCGTTTCCGCTGCATTTCTAGCTTTGGGAGCAAACGCTCAAATTATGAGCGAAAATTTTGATGCACTCAGCGTAGGAGACTACATGGGAGTGGTATCACCAACTTACTGGACAACATGGTCTGGCGCAACAGGAGGAGCAGAAGATGTTCAAGTAACAAATGCACAAGCAAATTCAGGAGCAAACTCAATTCACTTCTCTTCATCGTCAGCGAACGGTGGACCGCAAGATGTGGTTATTGATTTCGGCTCGATGTATACAAATGGAGTCTTTACCTACGAGTCTGCAATGTATGTTGCAGCAGGAGGGAATGCTTACTTCAATTTTCAAGCCACTCAGACTATTGGTCAGGCATGGGCATTGAATTTTAACGCAGAAGGAGGATCAATCATTATTGATGATGGTGTTGCTGAGCAGGCGTTTGGTTCATATACAGAAGGTACTTGGTTTGATTTGAAGATCGAAGCGAACCTTACATTGAATATTTGGAAGGCATACATTGACGGTGTTCAAATTGGATTATGGTCGAATGGTGTAAACACGATTGCTTCTGCGGATATTTATCCGGTTCAAGGAAGTGACTTCTACCTAGATGACGTAAGCTTCGATCACCAACCGTATACACTGCCAAACAACAATGCGGCGGTTTCAGGTTTCGCGATGAATAGTAATATTGTAGGAATCGATGCGATGCCAACAGTTACAGTTGTAAACGCGGGTAGTTCAACGATCACTTCTTTCGACGTTACGGTAGATTACAATGGAAACCAGTATACGGAAACAGTAACAGGACAAAGTATTCCATCTACAAGTTCAATGGCGGTAGATTTCACAACAGGAATTCCATTGGTATCAGGTAGTATTAATGCTACGGCTACTGTATCTAATGTAAACGGTGGAGCTTCTGATGACGATCCAAGTGATGACGCGGTAACAATAGCTGTTGATCCTGTGGTTCCTGCAGCTGGGAAAATGGTTGTTGGAGAAGAAGGAACGGGTACATGGTGCCAGTGGTGTCCACGTGGAGCGGTATTCATGGATCGTTTCGAACAAGATTTTGGTCCATTCTGGGCAGGAATTGCTGTTCATAACGGAGATCCAATGGTTGTTAATAGTTATGATGCAGGTATTGGAGGGTTGATTTCTGGATACCCAAGTGCATTGGTAGATCGTGGAGCTGATGTAGATCCTTCGGCAATGTCTACTGATTTTTATGATCGTCTTCAAACACCACCAACAGCATTTATTTCTACAACTTCAACATGGGATGCGATTTCAAGAGAGTTAGTTGTTACAGTTACTGCAGATTTCCAAGCTGCGGCAAACAATAACTACAAGTTGGCAGTAGTGTTAACGGAAGATGGAGTTACAGGAACAGGATCTGGTTTTGCGCAAGCGAATGCATATGCAGGTGGATCAAACGGTGTAATGGGAGGTTACGAAAGCTTACCAAGCCCAGTACCCGCTTCACAAATGGTATATGATCACGTAGCAAGAGCAATCGAGCCATCATTTGGTGGAGATGCAACTAGCTTCCCTGCGACTGTGAACAGTGGAGATTCACACTCTAAAACGTATACGTTTGTACTTCCAGCTGATTGGGACGAGCAAAAAATTCATATCATCGGTATGATGATGGACCCAACAGGACGTATCGACAACGCAAGCAAATCTGGAATTGATGCATTGGCAAACTTGACAGATCTTGAGCAAACGTTAAATGGATTCGGAGTATATCCAAACCCAGCATCAACGTATGCTGTTGTTGAAATCGATCTTGAGGCAACCTCTGATGTCGCTTTACGTTTATTGGATATGTCGGGGAAAGAAATGGCTGCAAGAAACTATGGAGCTATTGAAACTTCGTCAACAATTCAATTGAATACAGCTGATTTAAGCGCTGGAATTTACTTGGTTGAATTGACAGTAAATGGACAACGCATGACGAAACGATTGGTTATCGAGTAAGAATATATATTGATCCGTGAAAAAGGGTGGTTCGTAACATACGAACCACCCTTTTTCTTTGTTATTTTTGTACCATGAAATGGATTGGTGAACGTATAAGTTTTGTCGACGATCAAAACAAACTAACGGTGGTTATTCACCCCGAAAGCAAAGGATGGATAAAGTCTGTAATGGGGGCTTGGTTCGCCATGTGGATAACAATCGGAGTAAGTCTTACCGTTTATTACTTCACAACTCCTGTGGAAGAGGATTTAAAAATTGCCTTAATCGTATTTATGGTTTTCTGGACCTACTATGCGATTCGTGTTGGAAGATCCTTATTCTGGATTCTTTGGGGTAAAGAGCTTATTAAAATTGATGAAGCAGGATTTACGTACAAGAAATCGATAAGAACCTACGGCAAAGCCAATCGCTACCTTTTGGAGAATATCTCAAAAATGCGAAAGCATGAAGTGAAAGAAGGATCGTTTCAAGCGACATGGGAATCATCTCCATGGGTGAAAGGAGGAGAGCGACTTGAGTTCGATTACCTCGGGAAAACAATTCGATTCGGACGAAAGATTTCTGAAAGGGATGGTGTGCTCCTCTTTAAATTGCTCACAAAACGAATCGATCAAAACGTCCGTAGGAAAAAGTAGTTGTCGGAAGAATTCCGCGTAGTGCAATAACGTACTTGTCCGGGAGCTAAAGCCTTTTCGACATTTTGAAGTGTTGAAGCACTCCGAACAAAAGGTGACTTTTTTCAATCAGTGTGTATCCCAGTTTTAAGTAGAAATCAACAGCATAGTCTCTAGCTTGAAGAATCATTTCGGTATCGCCACGCTGTTTGGCTGCTTCTTCAGTTGCCTGCATGATCATTCTTCCGTATCCTCGCCCTTGCAAATTATCGTCTACAGCAACGAAGCGCACTTGTGCCAGCCCAGGTTCCGCTCTATCTAGTCGAGCAATGGCCCTTAAGATTCCATCTTCATACAACGCAAAGTGAACTCCGGTTGCATCTCCGTCATTTTTTTCTGACCCCAATGGTTGGTTGAGCGGAGCTCGAAGTATTCGATACCGTAAATCGTAATAAGCTTGCCATTCCAGCTCTGTTTGTGGAGATCGTATTTCTATGCTCATTTGAAAACAACTGAAGTAATACGTTTGGTCAGTTTACCATCAATCATTTCTTCTCGGATAAGTGATTTGGCTTTGTCGGATGAAAAGACTTCGCGCAAGTTTTGAATTTTCCCCGCAGGGATGTTCAACTTTTGAAGGCTTTCAAGAAGAGGTGCCGTTTCTCGTTTGGAAATCGCTTGATCCAAATAGAGTTGAAGTTCCTTTCTATTAATAACGCGATCATGATTGGCGACAAATCGCTTGTCTTCGGTCAATTCTTCTAATCCAAGCTCACCACAGAGCTTCTTAAAATGGTCGTTCGATCCAATGGCGAGTGTAATTGTGTCACCATTTACCGTTTGAAATAATTCTCCGTAGGGAGCAATGTTTGGGTGCAAACTTCCAATACGCTGTGGAACATGATCAACCATTAAATAGTTGGAGGCTTGATTCACCAAACTACTTACGGCGGCATCGTAAAGCGATACACTGAATGCTATACCTTTTCCGTTTCGTTCTCTATTGTATAAAGCGAGTAAAATTCCTTCTTTGAGATGATGGGCTGCCAGTACATCGATGAGTGCTACGGGCATTTTAACCGGTCCACTGTCGGGTGTTCCATTCATCGACATGAAACCAGATTCGGCCTGTAAGATGAGGTCGTAAGCCACGCGAGCATCTGCTGCGCCATACCCGTTTATTTTTCCAATAATCAAACGAGGATTGAGTTCGTGTAGAATGTGATCTTCAATGCCAAACTTTTCTGCGTCGCCCAATTTGAAATTGGTGATTAAAATGTCCGCTTCGCTCACCTGACGGAGGAATTCATCGCGATCATTTTTGTCTTTTAGATTGAGCTGGCTGTATTGTTTTTGGTAATTAATGCTTGAAAAATAAGCCGAAACGGATGAATCCATTTCTTCTTGAGGTAGTCTCCAACTTCGCGTAACATCTGGATGCGAGGGATGTTCAATTTTTACAACATCTGCTCCTAACTCTGCCAAAAAAGTGCCAACAGAAGGTCCTGCTAACACAGTGCTTGCGTCAATTACGCGAATTCCTTTCAAAGAAAACTCCATGGTTAATTGTTTTCAAGTTTCCAATTGACAAAAGCTTTCACTTGACGGCGTTGCGTATCGTCCAATTGTGCTTTGATAACCATTCTCGGTAGAATGTTGTCCCACTGAGCCTGTGTATAATTTTCGATTTTTTTCTCTTCATGACAGCGCGTACAATCACGCATGTAAATTACTTTTCCTTCTCCAACGTCTGCACTCATGAGGCCTTCGCTTTCAGAGATTTTAGAAGATGTTTTACATGAGGAAAAGGCGATAATCCCAAAGGATATAGCTGCAAAGAGTAGAAATAACTTCATGTACTTAGTTTTCTAATTCCCAATGGATATAACTCGTAACCTGACGTGTCTTCTCATCATTCAGTTCTGCTTGTTTGATCATTCTCGGCAAGATTTCCGCCCATTCGGCTTTCGAGTAGCTATCAATGAGCCCCGCTACATTGTCACGACTTCTACCGTAATGGCAATCGATGCAGTTTTCTAGAAAAACAACTTTTCCTTCAGCGATATCGGCTTTTGGCATATCTCCATTTGTTGCCGTTGAACCTTCTTCAACGTTTTCAATAGTTGCAATTTCTGTCGTTTTTGGACTACAGGCAAAGAGAAGAGCCACGGTAGCAAACGAAAATATAAGGTATTTCATAGTTGTTTAATTTAATTCGAAATTAAGAAAACTGAACAAATGTATTTAGGTTCATAATTTTAAATTTGTCCTCAATCTAATTGTATGCATCAACAAAAATTTGTCCAAACCCAAACAGGCCTCTCCGAAAGAGGAGTAAAGAACGTATTATCCTTACTCAATGATGGAGCTACGATTCCCTTTATTGCGCGTTATCGAAAGGAACAAACAGGAGGAATGGATGAGGTTGAGATTTCTCAAATTCGCGATGAAGCCAAGAATTACGATGAATTAATTGCACGCCAGAAAACGATTTTAACTTCCATCGAGGAACAAGGGCGACTGGATGATCAACTCAAAGAAAGAATTACTTCTTGTTTTGATCGGACGAAGTTGGAGGATATTTACCTTCCTTTTAAGCAAAAGCGATTAACGAGAGGAGAAAAAGCGAAGCGAAATGGATTAGAGCCCTTGGCAAAAATGATCATGTCGCAACGTGGAGGCGATCCTCAAGTAATGGCTGAGCGATTCGTAAAAGGAGAAATCTATGATGAAGAAATGGCCATTGCTGGGGCAAAAGACATCATGGCGGAATGGATGAATGAAAATGGTACTTTGCGTGATCGATTACGGCAAACGTTCCAACGAAGATCAACATTGACATCAAAATTGGTGAAAGGAAAAGAGAAAGAGGCAGAAAAATACAGTGACTATTTTGATTTTTCTCAGTCTTTGAATCACTGTCCTTCTCATCGTTTCTTAGCCATTTATCGTGGAAACAGAGAAGGTGTTTTGAGTTTGAAAGCGCGACCAGATGACGAAACGGTACTCCAACAGATGCAGCGTTTTTTTGTAAAAGGAAACGACGCTTGTTCTGACCTTGTTGATGAAGCGTGCACGGAAGCCTACCGCAGATTGTTGCGTCCTTCGCTCGAAAATGAAGTGCTGTCCACAATGAAGGAAAAGGCCGATCAAGAAGCTATTGGTGTTTTTGCCAAAAACTTGCGTCAGTTGTTACTCGCTCCTCCCTTGGGAGCAAAACGTGTGCTTGCCATCGATCCAGGATTTAGAACAGGATGCAAGGTTGTTTGTTTGGATGAGTCGGGAGGCTTGTTAACGAATGCGACCATTTACCCGCATCCTCCGCAGAAAGAGCAATCGAAGGCAAAGGCAAAGTTGGCGCAATTGGTAGAAGCGTACAAAATTGATGCAATTGCAATTGGAGATGGAACCGCAGGACGGGAAACGGAATCGCTGGTGAAAAACACACATTTCTCCAGAGATCTGGATGTGTTCTCCGTGCGAGAAGACGGTGCATCCATCTACTCGGCCAGTTCAATCGCTCGGAAGGAATTCCCAAACTTCGATGTTACGGTGCGAGGTTCGGTTTCCATTGGTCGACGCTTGATGGATCCTTTGGCAGAATTGGTTAAGATTGATCCGAAATCCATTGGGGTTGGACAATACCAGCACGAGGTAAATCAATCGAAATTAAAAGATTCTTTGGATGATGTTGTTGCTTCTTGTGTAAATGCAGTAGGAGTGGATGTAAATACGGCATCTCCTTATTTGTTGGCATATATTTCAGGTTTGGGACCTACTTTGGCGGAGAATATTGTGGCATTTCGTTCTGAGAACGGACGCATCGATTCACGTAAGGATTTGAAGAAAGTCAAGCGATTGGGAGATAAAGCATTTGAGCAAGCAGCAGGATTTATTCGGATTCGAGGCGGGGAAAATCCGCTCGATAATACATCCGTTCACCCAGAAAGCTACGCGTATGTGGAGAAAATGGCGAAGCATTTCAAGTTGTCTCCAAAAGAGCTTGTAGGAAATAAGGAGGTTTTGGATAAGGTGTCGGCGAGTGATTTTTCCGAAATAGACACATTTACCTTTAATGATATTGTAGCAGCTCTCAAAAAACCGGGACATGATCCTCGGGAAAAAGCAAAAGTGCTGGAGTTTGACCATCGAATCAAAACGATTGACGATCTCCAAGTTGGAATGGTGCTTACAGGAATTGTGACGAACGTGACCAACTTTGGTGCCTTCGTGAATATTGGGATCAAAGAAAATGGCTTGATTCACAAATCTCAGTTAGCAGATGAGTATGTGGAAGATCCGTCTCAATACGTTTCTCTCCATGAACATGTGGAGGTATCGGTATTGGAAGTAGATGTCAATCGAAAAAGAATCGGATTGAAACGATTAACGCGCTAACTTATTCAACATGCTTTAAAAATATCTTTCCGTCAAGAACGCTCAAGCCACTGGGAATATTATCTGTATAAAGAGAACCAGTTCCTAAGCCTTGCGGTAAATTGTTATCGTATTCTGCAGTCAACTGGCAAATGGCGTTTAATCCAATATTCGATTCTAAAGCAGAGGTAATCCACCATGGGATGTTTCGATCCTGCGCTAATTCAATCCATTCTTTCGTTCCGACAATTCCTCCATGCAAACTTGGTTTCAGAATAATGTATTGCGGTTGAATCGTATCAAGTAGCGCTATTTTTTCTGCTTTAGTGTTGATTCCGATTAGTTCTTCATCCAGAGCAATTGGAAGAGGTGTTGACTGACATAATTTGTGCATTTCTTCCCACTGTCCTTGTTTTATAGGTTGTTCAATGGAATGAATATCTAGCTTTGCCAATGCACTCAGTTTTTCTTCAGCTTCGTGAAGAGAGAAAGCACCATTCGCATCTACGCGCAGTGTGATTTCATCTTTCGAATAGCGTTTTCGAATGGATGTGAGGAGTTCTATTTCCGCTTGAAAATCGATTGCGCCAATTTTCAGTTTGATCGTGGTGAATCCTTCGGAGAGTTTCGTTTCTATTTGCTCTTGCATGAAGTCGGCGTCGCCCATCCAGATCAAACCGTTAATCGGAATGTGTCGCTTTCCTTCAACAAAACCATTTTCGAAAATAACTCCTTTTCCACCGTTTTTTAGGTCGAGTAGGGCCGTTTCTAATCCAAATTGAATGGAAGGCCAATTGGTTAAGTCAATAGAGAGATCATCACACACCTCCGTCAATTTACGTTCGTACGACTCAAAATCAACAAAGTCGGGGGATAAACCAGGGATGATGCTGCACTCTCCAATTCCCACAATTTCGGGTTGCTCTTCGTGCCAAACTTCGAGAAACCAAGCATGCTTTTCGGTTAGAATTCCTCTGCTGGTTCCGCTTGGACGTTTAAAGTGAAAGGTCTTTTTCGAATAGCGTGCTTTCATGAGGGCAACTGAGATTTCAAATAAACCAACATAGCGAATACACATATGGAAAGAGCAAAGGTGCTCAATGCAACGACTTTCAACTCAGGATCGAAATCTTTGGTTTCCCGAATCTGCATCACTTTTCTTAAGTGAACAAGCAAAAGTAAGCTTGGAAGCATACTCAGGAACAAAATGGGTTCTTTGAACAATGCGATAAAAATGGCGAGAGATGAAAGGGCAAATAGAATCAAAATGGCATGATACAATTTCGCAATGTTGGGCCCCATTTTCACTACCAAGGTGTTTTTTCCAGACTTGGCATCATTTATATAATCCCGCATGTTGTTCAAATTCAAAACAGCAGTACTCAGAAGTCCTACCGTAAGTGCTGGGAGAATCATATCAACAATAAACAACTTACTGTAGAGAGAGTATACGCCTAGTACGCTCACAAATCCAAAAAATACGAGCACCATCAGGTCACCCATTCCGTGATACCCGTACGCTCGCTTACCAACAGTATAGGTAATTGCCGCTGTAACGGAAAGAAGTGCCAAAATGGCGTAAAACCAAATGATTGACTCTGGCATATTTTGAGCACCAAAATAGATCAACGCCCCAGCCGAGATAAAACTCAAGACAGAAGTGAGAATCACTGCGTTTTTCATTTGCTTCGGAGAAATAGCTCCAGATTGAACCATACGATCAGGTCCTACGCGTTCGGTGTTGTCCGTTCCTTTCAAACCATCTCCCAAATCATTCGCTAGATTCGAAAGAATTTGAAACAAAATGGTGGTAATAACGGCAAGTGTAAAAATGAGCCAATCCCAGTATCCTTGATAGTACGCCACGGCAGATCCCATGACAATACCAGAAAGAGAGAGAGGTAAGGTGCGCAGTCGCATCGCGCTAATCCAAGCTTTGGGTTGTGACATAGGACAAATATAAAGTTTCCACCGATATTTAGGCGAAGAATTTTTACCTGATCTAGCGCAATAAATAAATTGTGCGTACATAATAAATTTTCGCTAACTTCGCCCTCATGAATGCAGATCCAAAAGAGGCCGCACTGAGTAAAATGTTGGGAATTGAGTTTCCCTTAATCGTTGCGCCCATGTTTCTTGTTTCCAATAAGGAAATGATTATCGAGGCAACGAAAGCGGGAGTTACAGGAGCAATTCCAGCACTTAATTATAGAACGGTAGATGAACTCAAAAAAGTCATTCGCGAGTTGAAAGCCGAAGCTAGTGGTCCTTTCGGAATTAATTTGATCGTAAACAAATCGAATTTCCTCTATAAAGAACAACTAGCCGTATGCTGTGAGGAGAAAGTTGATTTTATCATTACATCATTAGGATCTCCAGAGGAAACAATCAAGCATTGTAAAAAAGCAGGAGTAAAGGTGTTTTGTGATGTCGTGGATGTGCGATACGCGAAAAAAGTGGAAGCACTTGGTGCAGATGCTATAATTGCAGTTAATAAAGAAGCCGGCGGACATGCAGGGCCGATGTCCTTCAAAGAATTGTTACCTTTATTGAAAAAGGAGTGCTCCATTCCGTTGATTTCTGCAGGAGGTGTAGGAAATGGTTTTGAAGCGAGAGAGATGATGGATTTCGGAGCTGATGGGCTTTCGATGGGAAGTGTTTTCATTGCTTCGGAAGAGGCTGGTGTTTCCCAAGAGTACAAACAAGCCTGTGTCGATTATGGAAAAGAGGACATCGTCATGACAACAAAATTGTCGGGAACGCCTTGTACAGTAATCAAAACGCCATACGTTGAAAAGACGGGAACGAAACAAAATTGGCTCGAACGCTTGCTAAATAAGAACAAACGCCTGAAGAAGTGGGTGAAAGCCTTCACATTTATGAAAGGAATGAAAAGTTTGCAAAAGGCGGCATTCAGCACGACGTATAAAACAGTGTGGTGTGCCGGACCTTCAATCGAGCACGTTAAGGAGATTCGTCCATTGGGTGAAATTGTCAAATCAATTCGAACGGAATATGAGCAAGGAAAGTAAAGAGGTTTCACTTAAATCGATGAAGCGAAAGTTGTTTCTTCTTGGATTGGTGAAAATTCCAATGATCGGCTACGTAAAGCCAAGGTTGATCCAATTGGATGAGTGCGAGGCAGCGGTAAAAATTCGTCTCAGAAGAAGAACAAAAAATCACCTGAATTCAATGTACTTCGGAGCGTTGGCAGTTGGTGCAGATATTGCCGCAGGATTACATGCTTTCTACTTTGCCGATCGAATGGGGAAGAAGGTGTCCTTTGCATTTAAAGGAATGAATGCTGAATTCATTATGCGGGCGGAGTCAACCATCGTTTTCGTTTCGGAAGATGGAGAAAAAGTGAATGATGCAATGAATCGATCATTCGAACAAGGAGAAAGAATCAATGAGCCCATCAACGTCATCGCAAAAAATGACAAAAATGAGGTGGTGGCTCGTTTCGAAATGATTGTTTCGGTTAAAGTGAAATGATAAAAAAAATCGATTATCTCATTCGTGAGATTCTCATTACATTTGCTGCGCAATTTGAAATTTCATGAAGTACTGCTCTGTTGAAGAAGTGAAGAAAGAGGTAGATCTCGGAAGAATGTTGATTTTAGACATCAGAGAATCCTACGAAGTGGATATTTGTTCAATCGATTCGATGCAAATTCCAATGGGACAAATTTGTGATCGCGTGAGCGAAATACCAACAAATAAAACGATTGCCGTCTTATGTAAGTCTGGAAAACGAGCCGAAGCTGTGGCAAATCTAATGTGCGTTGAGTGCGGATTTACAAATGTTGTTGTCGTAGAAGGAGGAATGATGGCCTGGATTGAAAAAGTAGCGAATCATTTAGAAGTATATTAAATGGAAAAACGAAACTTACTACAGAACTTGATGTTAACCGCCAAAGGAATGGCGATGGGAGCAGCGGATGTTGTTCCAGGTGTATCGGGAGGAACAATTGCATTCATCTCGGGAATCTACGAGGAATTGATCAACTCCCTAAGTAATATCAACCTGAAAGCACTAACGCTTTGGAGAAAAGAGGGGACGGGTGCTCTGTGGAGACATATCAATGGAACCTTTTTCGTGTTCTTGTTTGCAGGAATCGGGATTTCGATTTTTGCTCTGTCAAAGGTTGTAACGCGCTTGCTCGATTCTCATCCTGTTATTCTTTGGAGTTTCTTTTTTGGATTGATCATCGCGAGTATCTTGGTGGTCGGCAAGAGAGTTAAGAAATGGACACTACCAACCATTATCTCACTCGTATTTGGAATTGCTGTGGCATTGTGGATTTCATCGATTCAAACAACAGCTTCCTTGGACGCGAAATGGTTTGTGGTATTATCAGGGGCAATTGCCATTTGTGCAATGATTCTGCCTGGAATTTCAGGATCGTTCATCCTTGTCTTGATGGGAAGCTACCACGTAATTTATGGTGCGATCGCGGATGTTGATTTATCGATTATCGGTTTGTTTGCCCTTGGATGTGTAATTGGCTTGCTTTCGTTTGCACGTGTACTGAAGTATTTATTCTCAAATCATCACGATTTAACAGTAACGTTGCTCACTGGTTTTATGATCGGAGCACTATATAAGGTATGGCCATGGAAAAAAGCAATCGGTGACGAACCTTTACTTGTTCATTCAGATGGAAGAGAAGAATGGATGATGAAGAATGTGCTTCCGGGAGATTATCCAGGAGATAATCAATTATGGATTGCTATCGCATGTGCTGTTGGAGGATTTTTACTTATTTTCATCCTCGAACGATTTGCACCTAAAGAAAAATGAAAACCTACGGATTGATCGGTAGATCACTTGGACACTCTTTCTCGAAATCCTTTTTTGAAGAATACTTTCAAAGGCATGATATAGATGCGCAGTACCTCAATTTCGAGCTAGACACAATTGATGAGGTGCAAGATCTTTTGAAAAAAGAGATAAGCGGATTTAATGTGACGGTACCTTATAAGGAAGCAGTTATTCCTTTTTTGGATGAGCTCTCAAGTGAAGCTAAGGAAATTGGAGCCGTAAATGTCATTCAGATAGTTGAGGGAAGAACAATTGGTCATAACTCGGATGCCTTCGGGTTTCATCAAAGCATTAAGCCTTTTTTGACGAATCGACATGAACGAGCCATTATCTTTGGCACAGGTGGAGCGTCGAAAGCCGTGGAGTATGTTCTCAAGAAAATTGGTGTCGATGTAATTTTCGTTTCTCGCACTCCGAAAGGTGAAAACCAGTTCCATTACAGCGAAGTAAACAACCACATGTTGAATGCATGTAAATTGCTGGTGAATACAACACCAGTAGGCACGTTTCCAAATGTTGAGGATAGCATAGAAATTCCGTTTAGTCATTTATCGGAAGAGCACCTTGTGGTTGATTTGATTTACAATCCAACAAAAACGAAGTTTCTTCAGAAAGCAGAGGAATGTGGAGCAACCATTTTGAATGGAGAGTCAATGCTTCGTGAACAAGCGTTGAAGTCTTGGAAAATTTGGTTAGGTAAATAATGGATCTGAAACAACGCATAGCACAAGGGGAAGGAGTACAACTCGATTTCAAATTCCGTATCGATGATCAAAAGAAGATTGCGCGGACATTGGTCGCCTTTGCCAATTCGTATGGAGGAAGTTTGCTGATAGGCGTCAAAGATAATGGGAAGATCGCTGGGGTGAATCCGGAAGAAGAATTTCATATGATTGAAGGTGCCGCATCTATGTATACGAAGCCTGAAGTAAAATTCGAATCGTTAACCTGGCAGGACCGACACCATTTCGTGCTGGAAATAAAAGTAGAAAAGTCCGATGTGAAGCACAAAGCATTGGATGAAAACGGAAATTACCGATCCTACGTCCGCGTTGATGACCATACCTTATTAGGAAATAAAATCCTTGATCGCGTTTGGAGCTTGGAAAAGCATGGAGTAAATCGTCCAGAACATTTCGACGAAAACACCTTAGGGCTGATTCAGACAGTGCGAGAACTGGAGCCTGTTACGATCTCTAAATTGTACCGTAGTTTAAATCTCCCGAAAAAGAAAGTGGACGGAATCTTGTCAGTTTTGGTTTTTTGGGATGTTATCAAGATGAAAATGAGCGAGTCAGGTACATTTTATTGTACAGAATAATAGTTTTTGTTATTATTAGGTTCATTTTAAAACCTACACTATGATGAAAGCATTATACATTACAGGTATTGTGTTATCTGTAATTTTCATGTTTGTTATTGGATATTTTATTCAAGAGGTGGAAAGTGCTCGCTTTTCAAGTTACTACTCCAGCTACAGTAATTCTTACGATATATATAATAGTTATAGCAGCTATAATTATAACTCCTACAATTCTGGAGCAGATGAAACAATGGCGGCAGCGATCGTTTCCTTCTTCTTCTTTGTGTTCTTCATTCTGACTTCCATTTTCGGATTGGTCCGCGTGAAAACAACAACAAACAAAGTATTCTCAATTATTGGGTTAAGTATCTCGGGAATCTTCTTCTTCTGGAATTTCATAGTTATGATAAGTCCAAGTGCAGTTTCCTTCGACGAAGTCGGCGGAGGATTTGGCTTCTATAGTATGATCATGTTAGCATTTATGATTGTTGGCTTGGTTCAGGCAATACGTTACGCGAAACGTTCTAGGGGAGCTGTACAAAACCCTTCATTGGACATTTTAGATTCATAAAATATCACAAATTAATTGCCTATGTCGATTTCTTTGTTATATTGTACGGATTATTAAATTTTAGATTAGATGGGAAGACCAGCAACGAAGCCAGCCAGATTAAAAGATGGTTTTTATATAGAGGTGAAGAATCAAGGAAGCGGAGGCGTATTGATTAGAAGAGATACGGAAGAACAAATGAAAATGGCTGCCGAAGATTATTCGCGAATGAAAAACGTTACCATACTCGGAGAAATGAAAAGCGACAAGTGGGTAAACAAACAAGGAAAGAAGAAAAAGAAATAGGATTTTGTAATAAATCAAGGAAGGAGGATTTATTCCTCCTTTTTTTTTGCTTCGTAAAATGGGTGAAATCAATGATTTACAAAATAGACTTCACTTTTTTCAAAAAAAGATTGTTTAAAAGTGTTGTTAAAGTAAAAAAGATGCATACCTTTGCAGCCCGCATTCAACGGAATGTATGGTTAGCCAGAGAGCTAAAAGGAT